>ENA-OYDU01000165-OYDU01000165.1-human-gut-metagenome-genome-assembly--contig:-NODE-165-length-24870-cov-6.709168_pt1 | contig 24870 bp, 18 predicted proteins | sample MGYA00243555_ERZ652915 | MGnify/ENA primary metagenome ERZ652915 (study PRJEB26926, sample SAMN06164554) | human gut metagenome | biome: ENVO:00009003; feature: ENVO:2100002; material: ENVO:00002003...
TAGAGCAAAGGACTGAAAATCCTTGTGTCCCCGGTTCGATTCCTGGTGGCACCACAGAAAATCAAAGATGAATCCTCTGAAAGTTTACTTTCGGAGGATTTCTTTTTTATCTATCTACTTCTTCTGTATGAAGAATAATCTGTATATCTTTCCTTGTTTTAATTCACTACAGATATTATTGTATTTCTCCCTATATACTTTTCCACTTAAAACAACATAAAATCTTTACAAGCGTCTTGTATTGTAAATATTTTTCAATACTTTTACACAGAAGTCAATATTGAAGATTTATATATATCATATAGTATGAACAGAAAGCAGAAAGAATATAACAATAAAAATTGAAAAGCCTTATATCGAAATTACATATATAACCTATAAATAGATCGAATAAAATGAAACGAACACTCTTCATGACATGCCTATGTGCTGCCGTCACACTGACAGCTTGCGGCGGAAGTGAACCGACTTTACTGGAAGGTCGATGGGAAATGCCTGTAACCGAACCAGAAACAGGAATCACTTATCCTCACATTATTGAGTTGAACATGAATGCGCCTACTTTTGTCTCTGAATTTGGACCGGAAGGGAAGAAAACCTATGGTTTTATGGACTTCTCTACCACACGCCGCATCTACCATTATGATATCGATTCTATAGCTCCATTAGGCAATAATCTTTATGCAGTATATAGTATCGATTATAACATGGAAATAATGGGAATGGACGGAAGTTGCACCGACACCTTGCGCTATTTACCTGACACAAAGCAATTGGTATACATGAACAAATGGACATTCGACTTCGTACCCGACCTCAAACCCTTTAAAGGTGAATGGGAAGAAAGTTTTTCCGATGGCTCAACCACAGTTCATCTCAGTTTATATCAAAAAATAAAAGCTCCCGATGAATATCCTTACAATGGAGTAGAATGTTATGGCTGGATAGAATACAGTAGTTCAGTAGACGACAGCTACAGAATCATTACCCAAGTAGAACAAGTGCATTACAACGGAGCCACAATCTACACAGTTTTCCCCGATTATCCTGAAGATAAACCTCAACGGTTTGACCTCAGCTATAATCCAGAGAACGGAACTTTGGAATACAATAACTCAACCTTATCGCCTGTAAACAAACCAACATCTACCTCCGAATCCGATAAGTAATACAGGGTTTTCAGATTAACCAAGATCTTTTAAACAGACATTATACTGTCAGTTTTCGATAGACTGCACAAAAATCCAAATGAAAAAATCCCGATACGAAACTCATCCGGTCAGATGAGTTCCTATCGGGATTCTCTGTTCTATTTGAATAATAACCTAAGGCCTTACTTACACTGTGGAATCAATTCAAAGATTTCGGTTGTACCTGTAATCTGTACTTTTACTGCTTTCTTATCCAACTTCAATTCAAAGTATGAAGATTTCACAGCCAGTTCTGAAATGACATTACCTTCCTTATCAAGTTGCGAAACAGTAATACCTGCAGTCTGTTTCGACTGATTCATCAGGAAAGTATATCCGGTTACACCTTGAGGAACTTCAAAAGTCAGAGTACCTTCTTGTGCATACGATGTTTCCGGATTTTCATCGAAGGCATACAAAGCCTGTGTCGGTTTTTCAGTTTCCAGACTGAATCCCAAAGCCTCAACTTTAGCCGGATTCACTTCGAACGAACGGATAGCTGCATAGTTGGTCTTTTTCGAATCCAGACGCTTCAGGCGAACGTAACGTGCCTTGACCGGCTCACCTGTCCAGTGAATTACATACTGCTTGTCCAAATCCGGCAACAAAGCTGTCCAGGTTTTACCGTCTGCCGAACATTCCAACACAGCGTGGTCAAAATAGTCTACATCGTCTACCGAATTACGGCCTTGCAAAATAGACACTTCCTTCACATCTTCTACATAACCCAGATCTACTCCAATCCAATCGCCTTCCTTCTGAGCCGTACCCGAAGTATAGAAAGTAGTAGAGTCATTATCAAACATCAGTTTGTTCGAAGTAGAACGAATAGTAGCAAAAGAGCTGATAGCTCTGCTCACTTTCGGATACTTTCCAGCCAATTTGGTATAGAAGCCGTATGCCATATCGTCCATAGCATGTTCATAGAACGGCTGAAGCTTCATTGTTCCCGATTTATGAGCATTATAAGCTTTCTTGTCGTCCTCCGACATCAGGTTCTCCACATATTTATTCCAGAAAGCATTATTGTCACTTCCGTCTTCATACTGTTTGATAAGCATCATGGCATTCTTTCCTCTCGTACCCAACTTACCAAATTCCTGCAACCAAGGATTCAACTCTTTCAGAAGCCCTTTATTAGTACATCCGGCCTCCATTTCTGCCGGTACTTTCTCAACCTTTTCAAACTCCTTCAAGAGTGCCTGATATTGCGCATCGGTATAATTACTGATACGAAACGTTTCTGTTTCCCACGATTCGTCACGGCGATAACCGTTTTCTGTATCAGAAGAGTGGATAGCAAAGGTACGATAAGCATCTTTTGCCTGAGGTACAAGCACCTCCAGCCCTCTTTCCCAGTTATCCAACGCATTATAGTTGGCTGTATTCCATGCATAATCGGCTACTCCATACAACGCCAGTTTAGAAGCCTCACCATGCTCCATCGGATTACTTGCTATACCGCACAAATCGTTGGCAGTAAGCGAAGTATTAAGACCATATACAGGTCCCTGTAACAGAATATGGCGTACATAGTCAGTCACCGGATAGTTCCACCAGAAATAAGCCGGACGCTTGATGCGAGAATTCACCCAATCTTGTGTTTCTTTCGTCAAATCACTGCACACCACATCTCCGGTCCAGAATACCTGTACAGAAGGATCGAGCGTATTACCGTAAATAGCCAGACTTCCCTGAGGAGTAGGATTGGCCCACAGCTTTGAATAATCTGTCGGACATACAACCAGCGAAGACACATCACCTTTTGCTTTTACGAAATCTGTATTCAGACGATTCAAAAGCTCCACCTGCTTGACTGGATTGGTTCCTTCGCCCGAAATATCATCGAAGAAAATAGCAAACGAACGAACACCCAAATCGTACATCCAATTGAACTTGTTCACCAGATTCTGATAATCTTCTTCATTCCACTTGATATCTTGTCCCGGATGAATAGCCCATACAAAGTTCACACGGTTACGGCGGCAAGCCTGAATCAGTTCCTTAATATTAGCCGCTTCTTTTTCCGGATAAGGCAGTCGCCAGTTCGGACAGCTGTGATACGGGTCATCTTTCGGACCATACAGATAGCTGTTCAGCTTAAACTTACCATAAAAATCAATCAGCGACATACGTACTTCGTGCGACCAGGGAGTACCGTAAAAACCTTCTACCACTCCTCTGTTAGGCAAATCCGGGTAGTCGTTTATAGTTATATAAGGAAGATTACCTTCGGCAGCTACCGGACTTTCCATAATCTGCTTCAAAGTCTGAATACCATAAAATGCTCCTTGTTCATCATAACCGGTAATTACAATTCCTTTCTTGTCAATTGTCAGTACGTAAGCACCTGAAACAGCTTTCACACCTTGTTTGGAAGCGACCTTTGTACCAAAATCGATAGTCAGTTTCACTCCTTTCTTCGAAGCTGCGATAAATCCGAAATCTTCGGCAAATTTCTCCTGCTTATCAATGATCCGCAGCCCTCCAGTCACATCCAGACGGGTGTTCCGGTCTACTGTCAACTGATGCGGAACAGGATTAATCACCAATCCTTGATGATCCAGTTTCTTACCGGGAACCGGCAACACGTCCTGTGACTCCGAACGCTGTGAAGACAAGTCGAAATCAGCTTCTTGTGCAGCTACATGCCCACAAGTCAATACTCCAGCTGCCAAAGCAGCCATTACTTTTCTTGATATTACCATATATAAGATTAATTTAAGTTTCCAGATTAAAAGGTTTTATTTCACCAAACGCGCTGTCAGCTTAGTCTTCGAAAGAAGAGAAACCAACAAATAACATACTCCAAACGTAGTACATGCCATGCAGATTATCCGCGCCCAATACGGGAGAAAGGAGAAATCAAACAAATCGTATGCCATAAACACAAAGGTATAATGGCACAAATAAATACCAAATGTCATACTTGCCATACGCGAAAGCCAGGGTAAAGAAGATATTCGGGTTTTCTGTACGATGACAAAGACCGGAAAAGTCATCATGAACACATTGATTCCGGCGAAATACCATACAATTTCAAGATAAGCATAGTTTCCCGGATAATACTTCTGTGTAATAATGTAGCCAACAGAAGTTATCAGATAGCCTATTAAAAACATGGGGACCGATATAAGCCAAGTCTTTTTCCAACTCCAGTTCAATGGATAATGAGTAAGATAATATGCCAGTATCAGATAACCGATAAATCCGGAGAAATAATAAAAAGTGCCATAGGAATTCCAGTCGCATACCCCCAATATATCCATATTACCATAATTCCCCTGATACCCCAAAAACGGAGCTGCTATTTTAATGTAAGGAAGGAACAGAGATATACCCCAAAGTATCAGTATAGTCCTGATGTCTTTCTGTGAGGCCTGAACCAGCCAGCTGCTCAATATCGGCATCAACAGATAAAGTCCGATAAGCATATACAGATACCAGAAAGGTACCGTATCAAAATTAAAGCTGAATACAAAGGTATAAAGACGCTGCAACCACGTGTGCACCGTATAATTGTCTGTAGAAAGCAAAGGATTATGAGTATCCGGACTCACATAATTGAAATAAAGAAAAGCAAGAGTGGGGAGAGCCAGCGACCAAAATACAAGCGGAGTAAGGATACGACCGATACGTTTCTTATAGAAACTTTGCAAAGTATACTCCTTGCCGACAGGAAGCAACAAAACTCCTGTCATCATTACAAACAAAGGTACACACGGACGAGCCAGACTGCCAGAGAACACCCCTGTCAGAAACGATTGACGATTAGCATCAAATTGTCCTACGAAGCCGTCACAACAATGAGAAAACACTACAAAAAAACAGGCAAGCACTCTCAACAAATCCACCCAGCCTATATTTCCCTTTTCTTTACCATTCATTATTTAAAGAATTAACAAAGTTTATCACTGAGACAAAAATAGTGCACTTCGGGTAATAAATCTTTGTTCTACCTTAAATAATTCTATTTGTTTAACGTTTTTGCTTACAGTTGAAACAGTCCGGTTTCCTCATTAGTCCCAAACTTCGTAGGACCCACAGTATTCAATTTATTTCACCTTGACCGAAATCACAGGCTGTTCTTTTCCTTCATCCAAAGGTATGGCCTTATATTTTACACGGGTAAAATCAATTCGGTTCAAATCTATATTTCGTATTGCACTATTGTACATCGTACGATAATAAATCTGCTTGTTTGTTACATCTGTAGCCGAAGTCCATTGAGTAGCACTGGGGATATCGGCCATCGGTTGTCCGGCTGCATGTTCAATTCCGATTGGAATATCGAAGTTGTTCAGTATCTGAAAGCACTGCAACACAGTACTCTTACCAGTAGCCTGCTGCGGAGCCGTAGCCTGATAGAAGGCAGCCCGTACAAAACGAGACGGAGGAGTCACATCGCCCGGTATACCCAGGAAACCGCTGCCCGCTCCAAACGACTGCAAGCTGACATCTCCTAATTTCTGTGACGGTGCACTTCCCGGGAAAAGATTCACATAATTGTTCAAGTTTGTCAATTGCCAGTCGAATCCCGGAGAATTGGTCAAAACTCCCAATGCATTCTCATAATACTTCAAGACTCCGTCTACGATTTCAAGTACCAACTGTCTGCCCGAAGGATCAGAAAAACGCCAGTGTACTGTTTCGGCACGAGGATCAATAGCCACCACATGCACCTTCTCCAAGGCCAGTTTCACTTCATCTACATTCTTGCAAGTTCCCAATACATAACTCACCAGTTGTAAATCGGCAATAGCTTCTTCTTTCCGTGTTTTGTCGAAAGTTTCATATTTACCATAGCGCGGGAAATAGAACAATCCGGCAGACAAGCCCTCTTCATTCAGTCCTTCGGCTACAAATTCTTTCTGTTCTACAGACAGTCCCACATATCCGTAACGGGCAGTAAATTTCATTCCATCCACTCCTTCCGGTGTATACGACTGCTGTGCATATCCACGAGGAACAACCACATACAAACTGTTCAAGTCACTTCCTCCCCATTCAATAGTACGCGCCACAACATAAGATCCGTCTTTTGCCTTTAGCGTAATACCTGTACACGCACTGGCGCGATACATTCCCAAACTTCCTGCCATTACAAGCAGTATCATTAAAATTCTATTTCTCATAAGTGTATAATTTAATATTAAAACACACAAACTCAATCTATTGTTTTCCAAGTCATTCAGAATCTGCTATCTTTTTCCATACTTCCTGTTTATATTCATTAGGGGTTTTTCCCGTCAACCGACGAAAGAACTTGCAGAAAAACGAAGCATTGGGGAAGTTGAGCGCATCGGACACCTGATATACCAGTTTATCACTATGCCGCAACATTAGTTTTGCTTCTTGTAAAACAGCCTCATTGATCCAGTCCATTATCGTTCGCCCACTAATCTGCCTGATAAGCGTACTCAAGTAGCGGGGAGTAAGATACAGTCTGTCCGCATAAAACGAGACATTCCGTTCGCGGACAGCATACTTATTAACAAGTTCCAGAAACCTGTTGAAAACTTCTTCCTTCCGTGTATATCGTGTACTATCTTTCGTCTGTTTCTGCGCACAAAAACATTCTATCTGACGGAACAAAGCAGAGACAAGGCTTTGAAGTGTTTCTTTCGGAAAAGGTCTGTCATTCATTACTTCCCACATCAGGGTACACATCAATTCCATCCTCCACTCTTCCTGTTCTTCCAATGGAAGCTTCAAATACAGCCGCCCGGACAAATAAGACATCAACAGCTCTTCTTTCTGCCAATCTTCCATGAAGTTATTGGAAACTGCCAACATAGACAAATCACAATCCGGAGAGACATATAATACCTGCAATACAGTTCCCCGGGAAGCAACAACCTATTGATGCGGTTCAATCCGAATCTCGCGCAAATTCACACGCACATCTATATATCCCGAGCGCATATACACTATGCGCCCTTCCATCAGACGAAAAGGCTGACGAAATTTCACAAGAAAATGCATCAAGTCCTCAGCACCTTGAATACACCGGATGAAAGCAAAGTCATCGGATACAAAACGTGAAACATTCCGCAATCCCGTAGAAAACTCTTTCACCTGCTTAATGGCAAAATGCATCATCTCTTTTTGTTCCATAGCAATGTAGATTTGTTCCTGTAAAGATAATTATTATTGAATATAAAATCAGTCTTTTCTTCTATTATCGAACAAACAGAACATACGACACAACAAGCAGAACCTGTCAGGAACAATAGAATTACATACCTTTGTCATAGAAACCTTAAAGAAAAGTTGAAATGAAACGGAATCTGCTCCTTATTCTATGCATCTGCATGGGAATACACAGCTACGCCCAACTGACCTTGGAAGAATGTCAGCAAAAGGCACAGGCCAACTATCCGCTCTCCCGACAATATCAGTTAATAGAACGGTCCACAAGCTATACGCTTGCCAATGCAGCCAAAGGCAACCTGCCTCAAATCAGTCTCCATGGAAAAGTATCGTATCAAAGCGATGCCACGACACTCCCGTTTACTTTGCCCAACCTTGATTTCCAAGGCATGTCCAAAGACCAATATCAAATCATGATGGAAGTCAGTCAGAATATTTGGGACGGAGGACAGATTCACTCCCAGAAAGCACAAGTGCAGGCTCAAGGAGAAGAGGCTGAAAGACAGTTGGATGTAAACATGTATGCACTCAGAGAACGAATCAACCAATTGTTTTTCGGTATTCTCCTTTTCAATGAGCAACTGGATCAGAACGCTCTATTACAAGAGGAGTTACAGCGAAACCTCGTCAATATAAAAGCCTACTGCACTTACGGCATAGCCAACGAGGCTGATGTAGATGCTGTACGTGTAGAAATTTTGAATACCCGGCAGCAACGCATACAAATAGAAAGTAGCCGTAATGCCTATCTCCGTATGCTGAGTCTGTTTATGGGAGAAGAAGTAAATACAAATACCCTCTTACAAAAGCCCGACCTTCCTCTATCCGATACTTCCCTTTCAATCAACCGACCGGAACTGGCTCTTTACTCAGCGCAGGAACAGACTCTCCACATCAAGGAACAAAGCCTGAAAACGGGATACATGCCTCGTTTCAGTCTTTTTGCACAAGGGGCTTACGGCAATCCCGGACTCAATATGCTTAAAGATTCCTTTGAACCTTATTTTATTGTGGGAGCCAAAGTGAGCTGGCGGTTCGGAAGTCTTTATACTTTGAAAAACGACCGGAAGAAGCTACATACCGAACGTTTGCAAGTACAGAACAGCAGAGATGTATTCTTGCTAAACGCCCGGATTACTTTAACAGAACAAGAACAGGCTATTCATTCTCTACGAAAACAAATGGAAGAAGACGATGAAATGATTCGCCTGCGAATCAACATACGTAAAGCCGCCGAAGCTAAGGTCGCCAATGGTACACTGACTGTAACCGAAATGCTGCGGGAACTGACACACGAAAGTCTGGCCAAGCAAAACAAAGCATTGCACGAAATCCAATTGCTCATGAAACTTTACCAGCAAAAACACATTACAAACGAATAATATATAAAATAGTCATTAAACAAATCTTGTTATGAAAACAATATCTTTTCTTTTTGTTCTATATGCCTTTCTGTTCTCTTCCTGCCGCTCCGAACAGAATTTTGATGCCACAGGGACATTCGAAACCACAGAAATCATCGTTTCTTCCGAATCAAACGGGAAGTTGTTTTACCTGAATGCAGAAGAAGGAAACCGCCTGAAACGTGGAGAAGAGGTCGGGCTGGTGGATACCATCCAACTCTATCTGAAAAAACTTCAACTGGAGGCCAGCATGAAATCTGTAGACAAACAACGTCCGGACATCCGAAAGCAGATTGCAGCTACAAAAGCACAGATCTCCACTGCACAGAAAGAACGTACCCGTACCCAGAATCTGATTCAGGCCAATGCTGCCAACCGCAAACAACTGGATGACTGGGACTCACAGATAGCAGTACTCAACCGCCAGTTGGAAGCACAAATTTCTTCTTTGGAGAACAATACAGCAAGCCTCAACGAACAAAGTTCCTCGGTAGCAATCCAGATTGCACAGACCGAAGATTTGTTGAAAAAGTGCCACATCCTCTCCCCTATCGATGGAACTGTTTTAGTCAAATACGCCGAACCCGGCGAAGTGACAAGCATCGGAAAGCCCCTGTTCAAGATAGGCGATATGGAACATCTTTATCTGCGCGCCTATGTCACTTCGGAGCAACTCGCCCAGGTTCGTTTGGGAGGAAAAGCTACTGTATATGCCGATTTTGGTGACAAGAAGCGGAAAGAGTACTCCGGCACTGTGACGTGGATAGCCGATGAAGCTGAGTTTACTCCCAAAACCATACTGACCGATGACGAACGTGCCAATCAGGTTTATGCAGTAAAAATTGCAGTCCGCAATGATGGTGCCATCAAACTGGGAATGTACGGAGAAGTTGTTTTCCACAAAGAATAAGTAAAAATTGCACAAAATGAAACAAGAAGATAAACCTATTATTCAGGTAAGTCACCTCGGCAAGCGTTACGGAAAGACGGTAGCCCTGCACGATGTATCGTTCAACGTAAAACGAGGAGAACTGTTTGGAATCATCGGTCCCGACGGTTCCGGAAAGACTACCTTGTTTCGCCTCCTCACCACCCTATTGGCTGCCGACGAAGGCCAGGCAGAATTATGTGGTTTCAATGTACTTACCGACTATCGGAAAATACGGCAACGGATAGGCTACATGCCCGGTCGGTTCTCGCTGTATCAAGATTTGACAGTAGAAGAAAATCTCACCTTCTTTGCCACTGTATTCCATACCACAGTAGAAGCAAACTACGGACAAATTAAAGAGATTTATGAACAGATAGCCCCTTTCCGTCACCGGCGTGCCGGAGCCTTATCGGGAGGAATGAAGCAAAAACTGGCATTATGCTGTGCCTTGATACACAATCCGGAAATCCTCTTTCTCGATGAACCAACTACCGGAGTCGACCCGGTTTCCCGCAAAGAGCTCTGGCAAATGCTCCACCGGTTGCAGACACGGGGAGTAACCATCGTTGTTTCCACTCCTTTCATGGACGAAGCCCGACGCTGCGACCGTATCGCCTTCATCCGCCAAGGTTATATATCAGGCATCGATACTCCCTCTATTATACTGGAACGGTTTAAAGATATTCTTTGCCCTTCCCCCCTTCATCACGATAGCACTTCTGCCAATGATACCCCCATCATACGGGTATCACAACTGGTCAAACGGTTCGGTCGTTTCACTGCAGTAGACCATATCTCCTTCGAAGTAAAGCGTGGAGAAATATTTGGTTTTCTGGGAGCAAACGGTGCAGGAAAAACTACCGCCATGCGTATTCTATGTGGTCTGAGTCTTCCTACAGAAGGGCAGGCAGAAGTCTTGGGATACGATGTATATACCCAAAGCGAGGAAATCAAAAAACACATCGGTTATATGAGTCAGAAGTTTTCGTTGTACGAAGACCTTACAGTACGGGAGAATGTCCGTCTTTTCGCAGGTATTTATGGAATAGCAGAAAAAGAAATCGCTCCCCGCACGGAGGAAATGCTGCGACGCATCGGTTTATACGATGAACGGAATACCTTGGTCCGACAGTTGCCTTTAGGATGGAAACAACGTTTGTCCTTCTCAATATCCATCTTCCATCATCCACGTCTGGTTTTTCTCGACGAGCCTACCGGCGGAGTAGATCCCGCTACCCGAAAACAATTTTGGGAATTGATTTATCAGGCCGCCAACCAAGGCATTACAGTCTTTGTAACCACTCATTACATGGACGAAGCGGAATACTGCGACCGTATCTCCATGATGGTTGACGGACGCATCCGTGCTCTTGATACACCGGCAGGGCTCAAAGCTACCTTCAAGGCAAAAGACATGGACGAAGTTTTCCAAAAACTGGCCCGTGAAGCGCAACGAAGCGAATAGTAACCTTACAAATTTCTCAATGTATGAAACAGTTTATAGCCTTTGTCAGAAAAGAATTTTATCATATCCTGCGCGACAAACGAACGTTACTGATTCTTATCGGTATGCCCATCGTGCAGATTATCCTCTTCGGGTTTGCCATTTCTACTGAAGTAAAAAATGTACAGACCGCCATATTGGTTTCTTCTACAGACACCGATACACGATATCTTATCGACCGCATCGATGCCAACGAATATTTCACCGTAAAATACATTGTACACTCTCCCGAAGAGCTGGAAGTCCTTTTCCGGAAAAATAAAATTGAACTGGCCATTGCCTTTCCCCCGGATTTCAACCGACAACGTTTCGATACAGAACAGATTCAGATTATTGCCGATGCAACCGACCCCAATCTGGCTCTCACCCGCAGCAGTTATGCTTCCGGAATCATCAGAACGGCACAAGCCACACTTGCCGATGCAGGTAAAGTACATCCTTCTCTGCTTGTACACAACAGATTACTATACAATCCGCAAATGAAAAGCGCCTACAACTTTGTTCCGGGGGTAATGGGACTGATTCTGATGCTGATATGTGCCATGATGACTTCCATTTCCATTGTCCGTGAAAAAGAAACCGGTACGATGGAACTATTGCTCGTCTCTCCCGTCCATCCGTTTCTGGTCATTCTTTCCAAAGCAGTACCCTATTTTGCGCTCTCCGTACTGAACCTTACTACCATTCTATTATTGTCAGTCTTTGTACTCGATGTACCGGTAGCCGGCAACTTGGGTAACCTGCTGGGAGTTTCTCTGCTGTTTATTTTTGTTTCACTAGCATTGGGATTGCTTATCTCCTGTCTTACCCGTACCCAAGTGGCCGCCCTGTTAGTTTCGGCAATGGTATTGATGATACCGACTATCATTCTGTCGGGTATCATCTTCCCCATCGGAAGCATGCCTCCCATCCTTCAGGGACTGTCCTGCCTCATCCCTGCCCGATGGTATGTCAGCATTGTACGCAAACTCATGATAGAAGGTGTTCCCCTCGCCTATGTATGGCAAGAAGTAAGTGTGCTCTTACTGATGGGAATCCTATTGACCGGCCTTACCATCCGCAAGTTTAACAACCGATTAGAATAATATATTTGAGTCTATAAGTCCATGATAAAATGGCAACTTAACCAAAGAACTTAAGAACTCAAAAACTTAAAAAACTTACACCTATGACATTACGTTATCTGATAGAAAAGGAATTCAGACAAATCCGACGCCATAGTTTTCTGCCCCGGCTACTGTTTATATTTCCGTGTATGATTATGCTGGTACTTCCTTGGGCGGCTACATTGGAGATAAAAGATCTTCGCATTGCCGTCATCGACAACGACCGGAGTCCTTCTTCCGAACGGCTGGTACACCGTATCGAAGCATCTCCTTACTTCAAACTCACCGAACTGCCGGCTACTTACCCCAAAGGAATAGAGGCCATAGAAAAAGGTCGTGCCGACATTGTGATGGAAATACCACACGGCTTTGAAAAAGAGCAAATCCAAGGCCGGACAGCTTCTATTCTGATTGCAGCCAACTCGGTAGACGGAACGAAAGGAGCACTGGGCAGCTCTTATCTGCAGCAGATTCTTATGCCCCAACAAAGCACTGCCTCCATACGCTATCGGTTCAACCCACATTTGGATTACAAGATGTTTATGGTTCCTGCATTAATGACCATGATACTGGTCATGATCTGCGGCTTTCTTCCAGCCCTGAATATCGTCAGTGAAAAAGAAACCGGAACCATTGAACAAATGAACGTAAGTCCTGTCAGTCGTATCACTTTCACCTTAGGTAAGCTACTCCCCTATTGGATGATAGGCTTTCTGGTATTGAATCTGTGTATCGGTCTTGCAGCTCTAGTCTACCACATCACTCCTCAAGGAAATCTATGCACCATTTATCTGGCCGCATTGGTATTCATTCTGGTTGTCTCCGGTCTCGGACTGGTTATTTCCAACTATTCATCTACTATGCAGCAAGCCATGTTTGTCATGTGGTTCTGCATGCTGATTTTTATTCTGATGAGTGGTCTTTTTACCCCTATCGGCAGTATGCCCGAATGGGCACAGGCCCTCACCTATCTCAATCCTTTACGATACTTTATGGAAATCATGCGCATGGTCTATCTGAAAGGCAGTTCTTTTGCCGATATTATATCGCAACTGCTCACTCTATCCGGATTTGCCACCACTCTGTACTGCTGGGCTATATACAGCTACAAGAAGCAGGCATAATATCAGGAACGAAAGAATAACACTCCCTGTTCTTACAGTTGTTAATCTATAATCGGCGATGTCGGCTGTCCGTTCAGCGCCATTGTCCGTAGAGCCGACGACGCCGAACGGACAGCCAACGACGCCAATTAAAAGGCAATACCAACCACAGCAACCTATACTTCTTTTTCTTTTTATCGCCTATTCAGCCCTCAAATTTTCCTCTATTATCATTTTTAACACAGATATTACTAAAATATGACATGAATTTCACTATATTTGAGAATACGAACTTTAAAGGGAATACTATTATGAATGCAAATCCAGTTTTCAATTTGCACATCCCTACACGTATCGTGTTCGGTTGTGGTGAGATTAAGAAATTAGCAACGGAAACACTTCCCGGAAAAAAAGCGATGATTGTGATATCAGCCGGAACATCCATGAAAAAATACGGTTATTTGGATAAAGTTGTCAACTTACTGACTGAAAATGATATCGCATCCATTGTTTACGACAAAATATTACCCAATCCTATAAAATCGCACGTAATGGAAGCTGCTGCTATCTGCCGTGAAAGTGGTTGCGACTTTGTCATCGGTTTAGGAGGAGGAAGCACCATCGATTCGGCCAAGTCGATTGCTGTCATGGCTTGCAACGAAGGTGATTATTGGAATTATATCATCGGTGGAAGCGGAAAGGGCAGACCAGTCACCAAAGCACTCCCGATTGTGGCTATCCCGACTACAGCCGGTACAGGTACGGAAGCCGATCCCTGGACAGTTATCACCAATGAAGAACGACAGGAAAAAATCGGTTTCGGTTGTCCGCTTACCTTCCCGGTACTGTCTATCATCGACCCGGAACTGATGATCTCTATCCCTCCACACCTTACCGCTTATCAGGGATTCGATGCATTCTTCCATGCAGCAGAAGGATTCATTGCCAACTGTGCCACTCCTATCAGCGACCTTTATGCTTTGGAAGCAATCCGGTTGCTGTACAAATATCTTCCGGTAGCTGTAGCCGACGGCAAGAACCTGAAAGCACGTGCTAAAGTGGCATGGGCAAGTACACTGGCCGGATTGGTAGAATCGACTTCCAGCTGTACTTCCGAACACTCTATGGAACATGCCATGAGTGCATATTATCCCCAACTTCCACACGGTGCCGGACTGATAGCCCTTAGTGAAGCTTACTTCGAAACCTTCCGCAACGACTGCATGAAGCGCTACATGAAAATGGCAGAAGTAATGACACAGAAAAAGAGCAACCGCCCAAGTGATTTCATCGATGCACTGGTACTGATGCAAAAGGCTTGTAACGTACACGACCTGAAGCTTAGTGACTGGGGACTCAAGGAAGAAGATCTGCCGAAGATGGTACAGAATGCACGCGACACCATGGGTGGTCTGTTCACACTCGATCCTCGTCCGCTGACCGATGCAGAAGTTCTGGATATTTATAAGAAATCGTACAAATAAGTATTCTTCAAGAATACACTTTAAGTATATTCAAAAACAAAATCGCCAGCTGATTCATACCGAATAAGCTGGCGATTTTATTATTATATTCCAATATCCTGAGCAAGAAGCATTACTTATTATTCTCTGCCCATTCTCTTAGCATCTCAATCGCTTTACACAATACTCCGGCCGATCCTTTAAAATGTCCGGAACCACTGGGAACACCTCCCTGTCCGTACCATTCATAGAAACCCTTATTCTTTATCACACGGTCTATCATTGGAGTAATTTCAGCATAAGCTTCTTCGATGTATCCATTGGCAATCAGCTGTTGAATCATGCGTCCACCAAACCAAGTCCAGTCTCCTCCATTCTGATAGACATATGCTTTTGCCATTCCACCACGGAAGAATCCCTCCGGATAAGGAGGATATACAGTAAGGCCAATAGAAGGCATGCCCGACTGCTGCACGTTTCTTACCATCTGTGCATTCACAATACCAATTTCATCGTGTTCCAGTATACCGGCCTCAATGGCAATTGCAGTTCCTCCATGATAATGAATCTTGTTTTCATCAAAATCCACAAAATCAGGTGTACCGTTCGGATAGACATGAGGAATAATCTTGTTGGCAGCCTCATCCCATAAATGCTTACGGGTATTGGCTACAATCTCTTTTCGCATTTTTTCCCATTTTGCCTTGTCTTCTCCTTCACTCATCTCCGCCATATATCCCAATGCAATAGCAAACATGGCATTATCGTACGCATCGATAGTCACCACAGAGTTTTCGTTGATATCCACCATCTCGTCATCATTGGCCTGCACATCGCCCCAGTCGGAAGTCAGTGCACCGGTCAGCAATCCATATTTGGAATCATATTTTTCAGTCATCAGATAGTCTATCATTTTCACCATCCGTTCATAAACAGTCTGACCGTTTACCACTTCTTTCAGGATTGATTTATCCCCTGTCTTACGAATATACTTTCCTATAATCTGAATAAGTGATGTTTCCTGATCGGTTTCTACTGTATTTTTAAAGCCTACATGATCGGGTGCTGCATCCGAATAATAAGGTTTAGGATCTCCCCAATTAAATTCGCCTTTCAGTACATACCCGTCTATCATCTCATTGTTAGGCTGCTGAAGAGCAAAAAACACCAGCAAGGCACCTCTGATTTCTTCCGGATTTACCTCCTCACAAGCTGTTTCGATAAAGGTATTCATGTCTCTGGCCCAAACCTGAGAATATCCGCTTCCGGCATTGAAGCCCTGAGAAAGAATGGATCGTCCCATACTGTCTACAACCTGTAAATTCGGATTATTCAAAATCTCTTTGGCCAGCGGATTAGGCTGCTTTGTGGTACACGACAAACACATGGCAGCCAAAGCGGCCATCGCTGCGTATTTCATGGAATGTTTCATAGTTTATTTGTTTTTTATAGTAATCTTTTATTCTTACAATTTTTCAAGACATAAAAAATCGGGTCACCACAATGGTTTCACAACTGTCGTGGTTCCCCGATTTCAAACCCTAAATTGTTCTTTAACTATTTAACCTTAATCTATAGACAAGAAGCCTTAATATGGACATCTTACATTTTCAATCCAAGTATATGAGCCATGAGGTATTGCATCAAAACCATTACCGGTTTCATCCAATACTCGGCCGTCTTCCTGAACCGCATTGAAACGCCAGTAAGCCAACAAGCCCGGTGTTTTCGGATCTACATAGCAAGCATTGTCCTGAATTTCATTCATAGTCAAAGCGCGAGTCCAGAAACGTGCTTCACTAATAGCCCCATCCAGATAACGTCCGCCACAAGACTGACCGAACCAGAATCCGTCAAAATAATCAACATTCAAATTGATTGTACCAGGACCGGCACTAAATTTCACATCCAGTTTTCCATCCACATAGATTGAAGTAGAAGAGCCATCGTATACACATACCACCTGATGCCATTTTCCGGTAGTATAACGGGTTTCGCCAGTAGTAAAATATTTTTTACCTCCTATTATTGCTGGAGCCAACTGCAACTGATTTTTTTCGATACTGATATCACCGAAGCGGAACAGGAAGTTTTCTTCAATACCCATCAAAGAAGAAATACCCGGGTTGGCATTAGCCGAAGGAAAACTATTCACACGCACACGAATTTCCATTGTAGCCTGACTCAAAGCAGAAACTCTAGGATCATCTTGAAATTTTGGTACATTAAATCCACAACGTCCGTGTAAGTCTACAGCTCTTGATATAATCGTACGGTTAATCACTACATACATTATACGAGAAGCTTCCAACACAGGCATGTCTCCATCTGTACCAGTAATAACCAATGGCATACAATAGTTTACCCCTTCTACAAAATCATCTAACGATAAAATTGAAAAACGAACAGATTCCGAAACATAATTTCCTGCTTTAATTACAGTCTCAGTAGACCCCAATTGACAACTCCCTTCTGGAGGTAATTGATATTTCTTACCAGTCTGGGCATTATATGCATCCAACATGGATTGATCCCCCATTGCCAAATACACTTTTGTATCTGTATCTACCTTATCTGTAGCAGTTATGGTCACTCCCATATCACGGGGCTCTTCAATTGTAAAAGTAATCTTCGGAGATGATTCAGTTCCTGTGAACAGCAATACATCTTCTGACTTTGCTGCTTCTTGACAAGAGGCAAAAACAAAAGCCAATGCCCCAATAAAAGCATATTTTATAATTCGTTTCATAGTTTATCAATTATTTTTTACATAAATATTAAATTCATTTATTTGGAAAGAATAGCGAGATGAATCCTTTACCACTATTTTTATATAACGTGCTTCAACCGGATTATAAAAAATTATTTCACTCGTTTCATCTAAATCTACATACTCTCCTTGATAGGTCCATGTCTCATTATCTAAACTTGTATAAACATCTGATTTGGGGATAGCATAAGAACTCCAATAAAATTTCTCATAAATTCCAGTAATATTTTCGATATTATCCTGCATATCTATTATAAAACCAGATTCTTCCCCCTCCTCAAGCAATAGAGTATAACGAGCCTTAGTATATTCATCTCCATCAAACATAGGAGCTGGTTCTCCACTAAAAATAGAGTTAAAAGCTTCCGCTGTCCATCCAGTACGATCACTCGCAAAAAGTTCACCTTTATCCTCTGGAGTTACATTCCAAATATTATCATTATCTATAGATAATTGAACAAATAGATAAACCGTATTTCTATTTGAACTTGGAGCCGCATTTCCCGAAACTTCACTTAATGTCAAAGGCAATAAATAAGTACCAGCCTCAACATCCCCAAGTTTCTCGTCATCAATCACTACACTAAACGTACCTTCTGATTGCATTGTACTTGAAGGGATTCTCAAGTTATTGTTCACAATATTTACAGCAGTTACAGGAAATAAGGGATACTCTGTAGCATTATCCAAATTATAATCATTTACAGCCTCCTGATTCACCTGTACTGACGCATAAATATCTCCATCTGCAGGTTTTGTGGTATATACCGGCATTTGTAATTCACTAACAAATACTCCACCTTTAGTCTGCAAGACTTCCATTGATAATTTATCATACCCATTTACGGTATTATCAACTGTCTTAAAATAAACTCTATTTTGTCCATCCCCAGAAAAATCATAAACTTCATCATCCTTACAAGAAGAACAAATCAACACAGAAATAAACAAACATGTTACTATATTAATATATTTCATCATATCGCTTTATATTAGGTATTATTTATACTTTATCTAACAGCAGGATTCTGTGCCTGTATCGCATTCCTAAAATGTTTGTATGGGGGTGTACTATTATAATCACGCTGCCCATAGAAAGCTCCAAAACCAGCCTTCTTCCCTTGAATAGGATTCCAACGAGCCATACCTTCTAATGAATATAGCCGCTCTCCATTTTCCTTATATTGATTTCCATCTGCTTCTGTAAAAGGAGATCCCCCATTTTGCCAATGGTCACCAATATTTTCTGTTACAATAAATTTTTCAGGAGCCGTCCATGAAATATAATTATAATAATTCTGAAGGAAGTCTGCACTATGTTCTGAAAATCCCTGCGTATAAGCTTGACGTACAAAATAATTCACATAAGGTTCTGTACCTGAAGGAGGATAGTCAGAGAAAAAGTCAACAATTAACAATTTACTTGGATCCTTTCCTTTCGGACCTATATATTGTCCCAAATACTCTATTAATTTTACAAAATTATCCCCATGCATCCAGTCTCCATGAATTTCATAATCCAAATCCATGCCGTCCAAATCATTAAGATAAACGGTACTCAATAAAGAATCGCCATAAACTTGTATCCATTCTTCCTCTGGATATTCCTCTAACCATGGATTACCTCCTATACTTGGAAAAGTAACCATAGTCATTTTCATACCTTTCACCTTTTGACAAAAGCGCATTTCCTCATACACTAAAGGATTTGTATCTGGTTTAGGAATCCCTCCCCACAAGCTACAGATATCCAAACTATCCGGCAATCCCATAAAACGGATACCTAAACTATGACTCGCAGTATAATCTGAAAACCACATAAATGAAAGTTGATGATCAGAAGCCTTGTAAGCCCGTAAATCTGCATAATACTGGTCGCTATATGTATAAGGTGTCTGAATCTCCAAATTCTCTACATCCGTACAAGAGTAGAATGCCCCTGCTAATGCGAAAGCGGAACACAGCATTTTTATTTTTGTTTTAAAAGTCATCATAGCAATATAAATTTAGAAGTAATCATTTATTCTTTTTATCCCACCACAAGTGCGTACCTCCATTATCGTCACCACCTAATAAAGCTACCGCTGCCGTTACATTTGCGGCATTGTCACGATATTCAGTAGAAGGGAACGGTATACGGCGAACCTGCTCATTGGTATCAATTGTTCCACCACTGTTGTTTTTCACTACCGGGAATACTTTAGGATAACCGGTACGACGGAATTCAGACCATGCTTCTTGTCCGTCCGGATAAATGGCAATCCATTTTTGAGTAATGATACGTTCCAGATTTTCTTCGAATCCAGCCTCTTCATTCCATTTAATAGTTACTTTACCCAATAGCGGACTACCTTCATCTACACTGTTACCACTATTAGCCGGATCATTGTAAGGTGCTGGTACACTTTCATCGTCTGCCAGATAAGCATCTGCACCTTGTACTCCCAAATATTCGAAAGAGGTACGTACCCCTTGTTCATACAACTCTTTAGCAGTGCCATTCATATTCCAGCCACGAAGCGCTCCTTCAGCACGAAGGAAATATACCTCGGCAGGGTTCATCCATACTAACTTGGTTTCAGCACTGATTGCAAGCTCTGAAAAGTCGTCTGTGGTATATTTATCACGGTTAATTTCAATTCCCGTACGTATACCTGTATAGTCACCATTTCCAGATATTGCAAAATAACTACTGATACGTGGGTCCTTATAACCGTTCAAATAAGAATCCATGGTAGCTCCCATACGGGTATCATCGAACTCTCCCGGACCAATCACAAACAACGGATGACGATAGCTGAAATCTGTGTGATGCAACAACGCTGCCACATCTGTAACACCGGTCATTACACCGACAGAATGAGAGACAGCCTCTTCAGCCAACTTCTGAGAACTCTTTCCATCGACTTCAAAGCCATCTACATAACAAGTACGCATGGCCATACGTAATTTCAAAGAATTGGCAAACTTTATCCAGCTTTCTACATTACCACTATACAAGAAATCGTATTTTTCAAGCACCTTTGTTGACTGGTCTTTGGAATGAACATCCGTCAGGACAGCAATTGCATTATCCAATTCCTTGAAAAAGGATTTATAGATATCTTCCTGACTGTCATAAGGATTATACAACTCTCCATTTCCAAAACGAGTATAAGGTAATGGGCCATACATATCGGTAGTTCTCAACATGGCTAAGATCTTTACAACCGTAGCCACTGCAGCCACCTGAGGACGTTCTGCCGAATACTTATTGATTTCCTTCCAAGGATTCATCACTCCAACGAAAGCACGTTCGTAAGGAGTATCTCTCCAATTTACAGTCATATTGTAAGTCAGAAAGTTAGAGCCTCCAAACCAAATGTTATTGGCACCTGTATATCCGGCAAAAGCATCTCCCGCCAGATTGTTGATAATCTGATAAGTACTTGCTCCGATACCCGTACCATCGGCTGCCAACTGTTCCAATACAAATACATTTTTCAGCATCTGAACAAAGAAAGAACCTGTACGCAAGTCATCTCTGTCCATCATATCGTCTGTAGCTTCATGAGGATTAGTATTCCATTCATCAAACTTATCAGTACAACTATTCATACCTGTCAGAAGAGAAACTCCCATACAAGCGACAAGCATGTTCCTATAAATGTGTTTTTTATTTATCAGCATAATATTCAAGAATTAAGATTAACATTAGAACTTCAGATTTACAGAGAAAACTAAATTACGAAGGCTTGGCTGCATGAAGTAATCGATTCCCTGGAAATAGGTTCCTGTACTTGCAGTTGATTCCGGGTCGAAAGGAGCGTTGTTATAGAACATCAACAAGTTACGTCCGATAAAAGCAACATGTGCACCTTTAATCCAACTTACCCATTTATTGACTGGAATATCATAACCTATAGACAATTCAGCCAAACGGATATTGGTTGCATCGTATACATACATAGAACCAATACCTGATGTACCACCACCAATAGTCTGATAATAATCTTTTGCAGGGATTAACTGACCATTAACCAATGCACCACCACGATCGCGTGCTTCAGCAGAAGCCTTAGAAACTCCATAGTAATCGAGTTTAGCCTGAGTAGATGAAACTCCTACTCCACCAAAACGACCGTTTACAAGGACTCCTAAAGAAATACCCTTCCATTCGAAGTTATTTCTCCAACCGATAGTATAATCCGGATTGGCATTACCTGCATATACAAAATTATCAGGATCGGCTGTTACTTTCTGTGAAACAATATCCACGATAATATATCCATGTTCATCAGTCTTCAATGTATTCACATAGATATCACCCATAGAATGTCCTTCTTTCAAGACCATACGATAACTGTCTGTTCCTCCCATATTCATTTCATGCATTTCCACATATCCACCAGTAGGCAGTTGTTTTCTCGGGAGCAATTCCTTGATTGTATTGTCATTGATAGAATAGGTCACATTGGTATTCCATTTCACCGGACCTAAATCCTGGTCAAATCCTACGCTTAATTCAATACCTCTATTTTCTACACATCCGGCATTTACATAATAAGAAGTATAACCTGAACTAGACGGTAATGTCGGGTTAAACAACTGATTTGAAGTCAATGATTTATACAATGTCAAATCAAAATTCAACTTATTATTGAACAAGCGGGCATTGATACCTACTTCATATGATTTGGTAGATTCCGGCTTCAAATCCGGGTCAACCAAATAAGTAGTAGTCTGAGGATAACCGTTTTCAATCGGATAAGTAGAAATAGGAATATAACGCATCAACGCATTACCTACCTTACTGAAAGAGAAACGGGCTTTCAGGAAAGGAAGTATATCAGACTTGATAGGCAACATTTCTGTAAGGATAGCCGATACACCTACAGACGGATAGAAGAAACCTTTATTCTGATATTTTGTACCACCCATTGTACTAGGCCAGTCATTACGTCCTGTCAAATCCAGATAAGCCATACTCTTATATCCTACCTGTGCTGTAGCAAAGACAGCTTGTGTCTGATCGTGATATCCATTCTGGGCAACACGCAAGCTGGAGAGATTCAGGTTAGAATAAGTAAATACGTTTGCTGTACTCTGTAACGGACCACCCATGCTTGAATAATCGTATTGAGTATCACGAATGCTGGCACCCAAAGTAGCTTTCAAAGAGAAATCACCGATATATTTATCTACATTCAACATTGCATCGGCATAAATCTGAGTAGTAGCAATTTCATCTTTATAATAAGCGCCCATATCTGAGCCTGCAAACAAAGCCAAGGTAGAAGCATAATACTTCTTGGTTCTCACCTCTTCTGTACCATCGTAACGTACACGGCCTGAGATATTCATCCAATCGTTAATTTTGAAAGCCAAACTACCACCAAACATATAACGATTTTTCTTGTTATTAAACAAATCTCGTTCGGTAATCCAATACGGGTTCTGCATCATCATACCCTGATCGCCATAAGGCCAGTATTGTGTCTTAAAGTTACGAGATGCATCATAACGTTCGAAGGTCTGATATTTTCTCATATCATCACCACGAGGGAACAGATAAACAGGTACCAATGGATTAAAGTACTGACCTTGTGCCAACATGTTCTGTTCATTTACCCGCATATACATAAAGAACAAATCCATAGTCAGACGGTCATTCAACATACTGCTGGAGTTACGTAAAGTTACATTGTAACGATCCATGTCATTATTATGAATAATACCACGGGCATTTACTGCACCCAATGACAAATAGGTCTGATTGGTATCGGAACCGGTTAAGATACTGGCAGAATTACTTACATTATAACCTGTCTGGAAGAAATCCAACGGATCATAATCTGTAGGAGTAGCTAATTTACTTCCCCAGCTGGTAAAATCTCCTGTTTCCGAGCCATAAGTATTCTGAAATTCAGGTGTTACAAAAGGAGTACTGAAAGTTGTACTATTTGAAATGTTCACTTCAGGAGCTCCTTTACGACCTTTCTTAGTCGTAATCATCACTACACCATTGGCAGCTTCACTACCATAAAGAGCAGCAGCTGCTGCACCGGTCAAGACAGACATACTTTCTATATCGTCCGGATTAAATGCTGCAATACCATCACCAGATTGTCCCATACCGGTATACATATCACCAGGCTGTGTAGACGACAAACTTGGTACAGGAATACCATCAATCACATACATGGCATTATTGTTTCCTGAGATTGATTTGGTACCACGCATTACCACTCTGGCTGCACCACCTGTACCTGTAGAAGCTGTATTAATTGTTACACCGGCAATCTTTCCGGACAACGCATTCATGAAGTTGGCATCCTTTACCTTGATTAATTCTTCAGCCTTTACTTCCTGTACATTATAAGTCAAAGCCTTTGTTTCTTTCTTGATACCCAATGCAGTGACTACGACTTCGTCCAGCACTTCAGTATCTTCTTTCATGGTTACAGACAATGTCTTACCCGCATCTGCGACCAACTGCAAATCTTTATAACCGATATAAGAGATTTCCAAAGGAGCGCCATCGGCTACATCCAGAACAAAATTTCCATCAAAATCAGTGATTGTTCCGTTTGTAGTACCTTTTTCCATGACAGTGGCACCGATAATAGGCTCTCCTTTTGCATCCACTACCCGTCCCCTTACCTTCTTGACTACACCTTTAGACTTAGCCTTTACAGGAGTAACAATTATCTTATTGCCAGATGCCTGATAGGTCAAACCGTATTTCGCCAACTCACGGTTTAGCAGACTTTTCAGTTCTTCATTTTTAACATTTACAGTAATTCCCGTTTTATTTTTAATCTCGGCATCCCGATAAGAAAAACGGTAAGAAGTTTGTTTTTCAATAGCACTAAATAACTCTTTTACAGATGCATTCTTTACATTGATACTTACCGTACCTGTTTGAGCCGATGCACCAACAAATGTTAACATACACAAAGATAATGCAAGAGGACGGAACATTCCCGACTTTTTATTACCTTTATGACCAAAATCAATCAATTGCTTTTTGATTTTCATAATTAGAATTTTAAATTAAGGTTTTTGGTTTCATAGACTATGCGCCAACATAGTTTTTGTGGAACTTCTTCCCACTGAACTCCGATTGAGTTGCCGCTCATATCGGAGTTTGTTGTTTTTTTATGTTTTCATAGATTCAGGAAATAATTTTAAAAGGTTAATCAATATTTAAATAAACTGTATTGTCCTGTCTCTTATACACATCTGACGCTGCCGACGACTTAATA
>ENA-OYDU01000176-OYDU01000176.1-human-gut-metagenome-genome-assembly--contig:-NODE-176-length-23636-cov-12.583563_pt1 | contig 23636 bp, 14 predicted proteins | sample MGYA00243555_ERZ652915 | MGnify/ENA primary metagenome ERZ652915 (study PRJEB26926, sample SAMN06164554) | human gut metagenome | biome: ENVO:00009003; feature: ENVO:2100002; material: ENVO:00002003...
GATGTCTTAGGGTCTCGTGGGCTCGGAGATGTGTATAAGAGACAGATATTATTTCACGATATTTCCAACGCAAAGTATTCTTTGGGAAATTACAATGTAACAAAAACTCCATTTCAGGTAAAGCATATAACTTAGCTAATACATTTTTTACCGACTCACATATACAAACTTTCTCCACACACAGTAACCATTCACCTAAATCTCGCCAAACATCAACTGGAAATAAAAACAATGGTTCAACAGACCTCACTCTATACTCAAACTGACAGAAAAGCCGTTCAACACCTAATACTATTTGCTCCAACATCCAAGAAGTCCGAGAGCGAAACAAAGAATTCTCGTCATAGAAACGAAATAGAAAATAATCTCCTACCCACAATAAGAACTGAAATGTACCCATATAAGGCACTTTCATCTCTTGCCACAAAGCTATCAAGAATTCATCCACATCTGTAAGTTGTTCATCCACATCCATCTCTATCAAAGACTTTTGAGCTAAACATTCTATCAAACATCCCCATTTGGCAAGCCTAATCCCATTTTGTTCTGTAAACACTTTTTGTTGTATTTGCTCCAGCAAATTAAAGTTCTCTCCCTCCATTTGCTTTTTGCCTCCCACATAAGTATCACTCAAAAATCCGGAAAGGCAAAGTGTAAATTGTTTATCCAGCAATAAATCTAAATCCGGATATTGTATCTTATACTGATTCCAGACCAAAGAATTGTTAGGATAAAAGCACCACAAATCTTCTCCGAAAGGGAACTGTTTAGGATGGACTGACGGATTTTGATTCAAGAAAAGTAAAAAATGAGTATCGACCCTTTCCTGTATTTCAACCATATTCTCAATATCAAACGAAAAAGTGACTTTGATATGTTCTCCTTGTTGTTCAGAGAAATAAGCCACAAAATAATGAAACAAACTTTGGAACTCACGATAGAATGAGACAACCTCAGTCAAGAGGCTTCCCCACGCTTTTCGAGAATAAAAAACAGAAAAACAACACCACGCTTTTCCTCCCATCAACGTATAATTCTGTTTCATATTATGCCAAGAGTATTTTATTAGTATAATCAAAATTCCGATATACAATCCCTTGTCCGAACCCATTCGGATTTACCGTTTTACAATCATTATCCATTTTTTTCATCTTCAGATAGTTTATAGCCTCTGTTACACCCATGACAATTACCACTATCAGATTCGCATCTTTAACTTTATAATATTGATGATTAAAATCATACAAACAATTAGATTTGTTTCTAAGTATCATTTCCTCATCTTTAAAATTCAGTCGAATTCCGTTCTCCATCTCATCCCATATTCCTTCTTTCCATTCTCCTTTTATCACAAGTCGATATTTATCCCCTATACATTGTTTTAGCATGTCTGATTCATCCGGATGATTATAATTCATTGCAATATTGTTCTGTATCACTCCTATGCCAAAACGTTGTCCTTTATACAACATCAATACTCTCGTAGAGTAGGGATTTATATAATCCAGATAGACACTCTGCAACTTCTTCAACAAAAACTCTTGTGCTATCCGCTCTTCATCTGCATGCATCAAAACATTATAAAATTCCTTCTGATTAAAAATTTCCTGCACAAGCCCTCTACACAACAAACGATTGAAAAATTCAACATCTTCCAAACCATATCCTACAAACACTTCATTGTATCCTCTCGCCTCAACGAACTCCTTTCTTTCCAAGCAGACCCTTCCGAAAACATCACGATAACAAAGATTACTCGTATAAAATAGACGCTCTTTATTGTTAAATTCTTTTAACATAAACTCTGCAAACCCTCTACCTAAGTAATTATCTGCATCCAAATTGCATACTACTTCTCCTTCTGCCAATCTGAAAACCATATTCCTGCTATGGCTGCGTCGATAATAAGCTGGTTCAGTAGTCCTATAATAGACAAGAATACCCATCTCAATATATTTCATCATAGATTGAGCAATCCATTCTTCTAATCCATCTTGCGAATTATAATCCAGCACAACAAACTCGACCTCATCTACTAAGAAATTATCAAGAATATTCTTCTCCAAAGTTTCTTGTAAATGTTTAAGCCGATTCATACAAGTGATGCAAAATGAGATTTGTTTCATAGTGCTATATAGCCATTATTAATGAATAGTAAATCTACCGAATGCATAAGCTCCATCCAAACCTTTTATCTCAAGTAAAAAATCACCAACTAAGCCTTTCTGTAATTGTACTTTTCTCAATATTGGAGAGTCAATATTCTCAGTAGAAGAGTAAACAACATCCCCATTCTGAGAAATTACAATTTCAATCTCACCTATAGATTGATAGAACTCCAAGTCAATGGAGTGGTCATCATTCAAAAATGCTAAAAAAGGAGTCACTGGAGGAATAGAACGGTGACCATTCCCCGGACCATCCGGTAAATCAAAATCCTCATCCATGATGATTTCTACTCTTGAAGGAAAAGTTACTGACTTTCCATTCACTACATTTACCACAAAGAAGCAGTATAAACTTAACAAAATAAAAAATGATTTCATAGTATCTTTAGTTTTGAATGTAACAAAGATAGCCATTTAATCACTTCTTAGGGAAAGTACAAGTGGACAACACAAAAGAGAATAACAAACTATATATCAAGAAAATACTAAAAAAAAAGCTACTAAGTTAATGGACGAAAAGCAAGAAGTTCTTCTAATAAAGAGTTATAAATTCTTCCAATTTATCAGTAGTATCCAAATTTAAGCTCTCCCTCAATCTCCGTTTTTTCGTAAAAATAGAATTCATCTCGCAGTCAAAAGTAAACATCAACTCAGTGGTAGTGAAACCAACTTTAAGCAAAGCTATCAATATCAGGTTACCACTCGTTAATTTAAAATCTTTCTTTAACCGAGAAATCAAATTACCATATATCAAATCCATGTATTCAAGGAGCTGTTCTTTCTCTTGTTTGGTCATATTCTTCACAATCAGCTTTTCCTTCTTCAATTGTTCCAAGAGATAAACGCCATTTACACATACATTTTCACTTATTTTTTTATTCTCACTCTCCAATAGCAAAATCTTTTGGTTCAATTTAGCAATCTTCTCTCTATTTGTTTCTGCCATCTCACCTGCCCTTTGTTTCAACACATCAAGTTCATAAACATATCGTTTAATCATGCACTCATTTTCTTCTATTATTTGCATATTCTTCCGGAACAGTCCTTCATATCTCTTTCTCAAAAGAAAATACAAAACAATGCATAGCAGTATAATAAACAAGACTACTGCTATCCAAAAATAAAGCTGTATTTGCTTTTCACGTTCAACCTGTTGCTTTTCTAAAAGAAGTTTTCCTCTTTCATATTTACGTTGCAAAGTCAAAATTTGAGATGTTTGTTTAGCATCCCGTTCAATGACTAACAACGAATCAGACTTTTCTTTGAAATAGAGAGCCATTGCATACTTTTTCTGTTTCTTTTCCAACAGATACAAATAGTGATATGCACCCGCCAGAGTACGAGGATTTTCAGAATTCAAAGCTAAAGCGAAACATCTTCCAGCCTCATCCAACTTATTTAGATTCAAATAAATATTCCCCAATGACATTGAACAGTGATGCATAGAATGCCTATCTTGTTCAGTCTCTACCGCAGTTTTCAACAGGGCTATTGCATCTCCCAAATCCCCTTCATTTCTTTTGGCAATCCCTTTTACTTGTAATAAAGAAGGGATTACCCGTTCAAAACTGATACATCCTTTCTTTTTCTCACACAAGGACAAAGCACGATTAATGTAATTATAAACACTGTCATATTTCTGTTCTACATAATAAATACGAGCAATATCCCGATAAACATATATAACTCCTAAAGTATCAACAGCCTTTTGAAAACAATACGCTGAACTTTGATAATTGTCGAGAGCATCTTTATATAGCTTTCTGTCCGTATTCAAAACACCGATATATTCATGTACAAATCCCTGCAACTTATATTCTTCCGTCTTCTCCAATTTAGCCAAAGCGCTCAAATAAGCTTGTATAGCCAATGTATCATTATCTTGCAAAGCTGCCACTTTACCATAATAAAACAATGCCTTTCCTGCTTTTACACCATCATCCTTATAATAATCTACCGCAATTTTTATCAACGAATCCGACTGCAAACTATCCAGATAGTTTTTATCACGTGCTTGCGTCAGCAGCAATGCATAGTCCGCCCGCTGCTTCCCACGAAGCTCCTCCGGATGAGGAATTTGCTCCAACAGCAGCAATGCACTGTCAGGATATACATCCATATACCTCTCTACCTTATCAAAAACATTGGATACGTTCTTCTCTACGCAAGAACCTAACAGTACACAAACGGACAAAAGCCCAAGATATAGCAGTTTTTTCATATGAACATGTTCTTTACCAGATTATCATTGCGTATACACAGAATCCTTTTGGAGATAAATATTCACACCAGCCAACGGCAATCCTTTTTCCCCATCAGTCACAATGCCATTTGTCTGCACATTAGAAACAACTGCACAGCAGAATGTTATGAACAGTACTATACATCGCTTCATAATCCATGTATATATAATTAAACTTTGGATGAGAATAAGCTTTTTTACGGCCTCTCCCTTCAAAGATACAAAAAACCGCTTCAACAATGTACAAAAACAAGATAAATGTGACAAACAAAACAAATAGCTCAGAGCTTGTTTCCCCTTACATAGGCTTCCTTTCCATTTTCTGTACGGAGTTATCAGCGCCTATCGGCCGTGATGCGCTCTGCCAACGGCCGTCAACTACTCGACTAACGACCGTCAACAAGGTGCTTCATGCCCGTTGAACACCTATTATACTCATAGTTTCCCCATACTGTGCACCTATCTTATTCCTATTATGAGCCCAGCTGCAGTCTATCGGTAAACGGTCTTTTACGAAGTTAATACCGTGTTTACACGAAACGCATATCGTGTAAACAAGATATTTGCAAAATGCTGTACATTCTATTAATACACTAACAAACAAGATATTAACTTACTTTTCGGCGTATTTCCGCTGTGGAAGCAAAAGTTGCTTCCACCTTTTTGAGTTGCTTCCACAGCACTTGTAATGCCGATGAATAAAGGGATGCAGGAAGTAGGTGGAAGTGTGGAAGCAGAAATGATAAAACTAAGCAGAGATAATTTTCCCTTAAAAGCAATAAAACTCCAGAATCTGCTGGAGCAAAGCATCCTGCTTTCCCAGACCTTTTTCCAACTCCACACTTTTCAGGTTATAGAGTTGTGCCAGCAAAGCTGACGACTGCTTCTCGCAAAGACGGGAATCATGTACCTGCTCCATCCAGCAGACGGTCTCTCCCCAAACATCTACCGAAAGATGTGACAAGACTTCTGTCGGGGCTCCCCCCTTCTCCACCTTACGGAAGATTTCGACCAAAGCACACAACAAGCTGGACATTATCTGTTTACAACGGGAATGGGAACGGGATTCCCGGTTTCTGAAACGTAGCAGGAAATAGTACCCCAGCCATAAATAAACGGTGGTGACTTCTGCATGGATTTTCTCTATCCTCTTCCAATGCGCAACCAAGGCAGCATCAATTTCTTCCAGAATCGCATCCGTATCATCTTCTATGTAGTATTTCTGCGCAAGACACTCTATCACGCACCCCCATTTCGCCATATCCACACACTCTTGCGTACGCCCCATCCATACATGGGCTTCCTCCAATATCCGGAATGCCTTTTCTCCACATTCTGGAGCATCATAAAACCGATACTGACGAAACAACAGAAGAGACTGACATAATAACTCATCCAAAGAGTACTCCGCACTTTCCATATTTAAAATTCAAGTATCCATTCAGGTAACAAAATCGAGCAAAAGTAATCATTTCCTAAGAAAATCACGCTGTTTCAGCACAAAAACCGGCAGGAAAAAGAAGATACCGATGACGGACATCACCAGTCCGCCAATGGTACCCGCCGCCAATGGAAACCAGAAAGCCTCCTTGTCCTCACCTATCATGAAAGGGATAAATCCCAGAATGGTAGAAACTACCGTGAGGAAAATAGGAACGACCTTCGCATTCCACGCCTTGACGTAGGCACGAAGAGCGGAAAGACGGGGGAAACGACGTCGGATGCTGTTGTACTCGTTCAGGATATAGATGCTGGCATTCACCGTGATGCCGCACAGCAGGACGAACGAGGCAAAACCGCCCTGGTCGAAGTTCAGCCGGAACCAATAGAAAGTAAGAAATACCCCGATATAAGAAACCGGAATCACAAAGATGATGGCAAGCGGCTGCTTCAGGGAGTTGAACAGAACGCTGGTCGTAAAGAAGATGATGGCTATCACCACCAGCAGAAGCAGGTATTGGCGGTTGTCCTTCTCGCCCCATGACCAACTGTTGCTGTCCGACTCGGCTGTATAACCCATCGGCAACAGTTTGTTGAACTCCTCCAGGTCACGTTTCTGTATCTTGTTGCCCATCTCATTGGAGCCGATATATTCGTATTGCAGGCAGAGGCGGTACTGCTGGTTTTCTTTGGCAATCTCCTGCGGCATCTGTCCCTTTTCCACAGTAGTCAGTTCGGAAAGCTTGTAATGCTTGCCGTTTCCTACTCCATAGGGAAAGAACTGCATCGCCCAGATGTCATATTCGGCAGACTGGCGGGAAGAGAGCTTGATTTTCTCCGTTCCCTGCTCGGCCGCTACCGAGCCAATCTCCAGATTCTTGCCGAAGATGGGGCGCACCGCAGAGAAAAGCACTTGCGCGTCGATGCCCTCTTGCGCCATGTGCTCCTTGTTCAGGTTGAAGTAGAATTCCTGATAGTCATCCTTCCACCAGGAGAACTCCGAATTGATGAGCACTTCCTTGATACGCCGGTGCGTCAGCAGCTTGGCCTTCAGCTTCTCCGCCCACTCATAGAGTTCGTCGTAGTTGTAGCCGTACATCCTGATGCGGTAGGAGCCGGCACTCTCGCGGACGTCATTACTGAACCCCTGGTCCTGCAATCCGTAGATGCCCCAGCTGCCGCCTCCCAGTTCCAGTGCCTTGCTTATCATATTGGCTTTCAGTGTATAGGGGAAACCGCTGTTCCGGGCTTCCTTCTTGAAATAAATCTGCATACTGGCACGCCGGGGGCTGTAGATGGAAGTATGAAACTGCCTGATTTCCTTGAACCGGCTGAGGTAGGTCTCCATACGTTTCATCAAAGTGTTCATCTGCTCGAGGGTGCTGCCATTGGGAAGGTTGGCGTTGGCATAGAGCACCACCTCCTCATTACGGGTGAAGTAACTGCCTTCGTACACCTTCTGTATGAAAAGCCGCAAGCTGCCGCCCAGCGCCTTGTCCACAACGGGTTTCACCGACTCCTTATAGGTATCCGAACCGAATACCTTATTGTAAGCAGCTTCCCATTTTCCCCCTCCTTCCAGTTTGTCGGGCAACAGAAAAACAGGCAGACCGAAACCCAACAGCAACAGCAGGCATACAGCCCAGCGCCAACGGCACAGAAAACGGATGAGAACAGAGTAGCAGCGGGAGAAATAAACGGGGAAACGTCTGAAAATCCGTCCCAACCTTGTTTTGAATGTTTGCGTCAGCCCCGGCAAGACAAGACGCCTTTTCTTCCCCGTAATCCGCCTCACCAGTCCTATCTTCTCAATCATCGACGGAACAAAGAACAACGCCACCATCAAGGAAACAGCCAGATTGATGATCACTACCGCTGCAAAGTCCTGCAGGTTGAGCCGTATCCTCTCGTCAAGGAAGAAAATGATAACAAGCGCACCCATCGTAGTGAGGGTTGCCGCCAACACCGACAGGAAGGCCTTGAGATTACGCCGGTGCAGAATGTGGTCGGTCATGACAATGGTACTGTCTATCACCAGATTCAGCGAGACAGTGATACCCGCCAGCGAATAAAGCTGCATCTCAAGTCCGAAGAGGTAGTAGAAGATAAGTGCCACCGCTATATTTACAGCCAGGCTGGTAACTATCAGAAAAAGATATTTCAACTTACGAGTAATGAGCCATACGAATACAAGCAGGATGAGTACCGTCAAACCGGTACGGAAGTAAATCTTGTCCAGTTCTTCCCGTATGTACTCGGTCGCATCATAGCTGGTATGCACTTCATATCCGACAGGAAGTACCTGCCGAACAGCTTCCATCTCGTCCATCACGGCACGGTTCAGTTGCAACTGGTTGGCAGTTTCTTCCGCAGTAATGGATAGATAGACGGAATTCAGCCCATTGATGCGGTAATAGCTTTGCGGCTCCTCCTCCATACGGACAGCCGACACCAGTTCGTCCAAGCGGAGCAGTTTCCCGTCGGTAGCCGTCACGGTGATGGCAGCAGGATTAAAACCAAGGGAGTTGCTCTCCGGCACCAGTGCCAGGCGTATCCATTCCCGGCTACCGTTACCTGTATCCACATTGTGCGTACCCAGAAATTCCTTCCGGTAATGCCGCTGTACTGCCTCGCTGATGTCCGATAGGGTCACACCCAGCAAGCGCAACTGTTCACTGTCATATTCCAGTCTCCACTCCATGGGCGTGGCACCGCTGAGTTCCACCTTATAGATACCCGGAATATTTGCCAGCCGCGGCTTGATATGCTCCTCGGCATACTGCTGAATCAATATCGGAGTGGAAGGGGCATTCAGTGTGAAGGACATGAAAGGGCGTGAGGCGTTCTCGTCGGGCACTTTCATGTGAATGGTGGGATAGCTGACACCTTCGGGCAATTGGGGCCACGTCTGCCGGATGATGGTGGAAGCTTCGAAGCGGACTACCTCGACATCGGCATGCTTGTCCAGCTCCACAGTAATGTTGCCGTAGCCGTTGCCCGAGGTGGAGTTCAGCCGCTTCACTCCGCGGATACGCGCCAGCATGGATTCCAGCTTGCTGGTCACTTCCATCTCCACCACCCGCGACGAAGTGCCAGGCATGCTGAAACCCACCGTGAAGCCGGGCAGGCTGCGTGACGGATTCAGCTTGACGGGGAGCAGCGGTATCAACGCCACCCCTACCAAAGCAAGGCAGACAAACGCCACTATGACGGTGAAGGAAGAAACTCGTTTCATCAGTTATTATAATCAAATTTTTCCGACAGCGAAAATCCGCTGGCAAAGTCGTGCAACGTCAGTTTCCGTATCTTGTAATAATTCAGCCAGTAGTCCTGCAAGGCGGAGATGTAATTGCGTTGCGCTTCCTGCTGGCGGTTCAGCGAGAGGGTCAGGCTGTTGATGTCTGCCTTGCCGATAATGAAGCGCTGGCGGGTTTCGTTATACGCCAGGATGGCAAGGTCGAGGGCCTCTTCGGCACTGGCGACGAGGGCTTGCTGGACGTTGAAGTCGCTGACGGTCATGATAACCTCCTCCTCAATGCTGATTTCACTCTGCCGGGCAGAAGTCTTCACCACGTTCAGATTGTTCCTCGCCATGTTGTATTTGCCTTTCCTCACGCCCCAGTCCACCAGTGGAATGGAGACACTGACCGACACCATCTCCTGCTGCATGGGATGCCTGTATGCTTCACCGAATTTCTCTGCCACCTGGTTGAAGCCGACGCTGGCGTTGATGCTGGCGTTGAAGCGCGATTCCTTCTTCGTCTTGTCTACTGTCTGCTCGGCTTCCAGCACTTCCTGACGAAGCCCCAGAAATTCCGGATTGTTGGCTTGAGCGGCCAGCAAAGCCTCATCAACCGGTATGGTCAGCGCCCTCGGACGTCCCGGAAGCGACACCCTGATATCCGTGTTCTTCTCCATATTCAGAAAAGATGCCAACGAAAACATGGCGCGCTTCAAGGCACTGGCGGCATTCTGCAAAGTATTGCGGGCGTTCACCACGTCGAGTTTCAGCGTCAGCAGGTCGGCACGGCTGATGGCGGCTATCTTCAGGCGCTGCATGCCGATGCGGTAGAGGGTATCGGTGGAGACGGCATTGTCCTTGGCCAAGTCATATTCCGCCTGTGCCATGGCAAGCGCAAAGAAATAGGTCGTGGCCTGCTCGGATACTCGCTCTGCATTGTAAATATACTCCTTCTTCACCTTTTCGTACTTCAGCGGCTCAATCCTGCGTTCCCAACGGAAAGGATTGTAACCGACCAGACTCTGCGAGTAGCCCAAACGAACCGGAACACTGGTGAACTGGGTATACTTGTTTCCACCGAAGCTCCGCATATAGCCCAGCTCCGTATCCAGATAGAACGTACCGCCCGTCAAGTCGAAATTCTGTCTGACGGCAAGATTGCCGTATGCATAGAAGGATTGCTGGCTGCGATAGATGTCAAGGTCCTGTTCGGAGTCGTAACGCTTGGTGATATCGCGGTTGTACTGTGCCGGAGTCATGTTCAGCGTCAGGCTGGGAAGGCGGTTTGCCTTATAGGTGCGGTATTCCCAATAACCGGCCAGATACATGTTCTTGGTGCGGAAGGCTTCCAGCGAACTGTCATTCGCCAGGGCAATGGTCTGCTGCAAATCGAGCGTTATCCGCTGTTGGGCAAAAGCGGAAAGGGCTCCCAGACTGAACAAAAGTATAAGACTTAATTTCTTCATGCTCTTTCTTTTCTATAAATAAACCAATATATCAACGGGATGATGAACAGACTGACCAGTGTCCCCACGAACATCGCCCCAATCATCGCTATGGAAAGCGGCTTCTGCAGCTCCGAGCCCATGTCGAACGAGAACAGCAGCGGAACCATAGCGAAAATGGTGGTGAGCGATGTCATGATGATGGGCCGGAGCCTTCTGCGCCCCGCCTCGTGGATGGCCTCGAGCAACGGCATACCAGCCCTCCGTAATTCATTAATGGCATCCAGCTTTAGGATGGAGTCGTTGATGATGATACCGCACGTCACTATCAGTCCGATGGCAGACATCAGGTTCAAGGTATGCCCGCATATCCACAACAGAAGCAGGGCAAACGCCACATCTATCGGAATTTCCAGCAGCACGATGAGCGGCTGCACGAAGCTTTCGAACTGGGCGGCAAGAATGAAATACATCAGCAGGATAGAGATGAAAAGAATCACCACCAACTCGTCCAGCATCTGGCGGTTGGAGAAGAAACTGCCGGAGAAGGCCGTATCCCAGTCACCCGTGGCATCTGCCTCCCGCTTCACCTTTTCCATCAACTCCGGAGCATCGTCCACTTCATAGAAACGGAACGGTATATATTCACCGTTGCGTCCTGCCGTAATCGTTTTCAAATCCTCGGCCGGACGCACCTTTACCAGCTCCCGAAGCGGAATATACTCCACTTCGCCCTTACTGTCCGGACGGGTCTGTATCAATGTCTGCTGCTGCACCTCATTCACTGTCCGCTCCTCGCCCACAATGCTGATAGGCAGGTATTGCTGGTAGGAATGGAGCATAGCTACGCTGTTCTCCTTGAATGCCGTCCGCAGCGTACGGTAAAGCTCGTCATACGAAACGTCATAGAGCAACAGCTTTTCCTGCAGGATGCTTATGTCAAGCTGGTTCTCGAAAGCGATACCTACGGGCGCTGTCCCCGTAAGCTCCGCAAACTGTTGTTCCAGTCCGCGCAATTCTTCCGCCGCCGGCGCCTTCTCCTTGTTACGGGCATAAAGTTCCGCCACCACATCGGCCTCCCCGGTCACGAAAAGCTTCTCGAACACGGTTTCGGGTGGAGAAAAGGAGACTGTCGCCAACGGATATTCCCGTGTCAGCCACTCGCCCGCCTGCTTCTGCAAGGGAGCAATCCCGTCAGGCGAGGAAGTCTTGAAATACAGTTCCGCCTCCGAAGAAGAGAGAGCCTGCTCACGGTTCAGCAGATAGTCCTGCTGGCCTATGGCAGCCGTCTGTTCCACAGTCTTGTCCAACAACTGTCCGAACAGTACATTCACACGATGCCGGTTCTCGTCCACATGTATATTTTCGTTCCATTCCACGTGGACTATCAGTTCATTCTGGTCTATCTGCGGCATACGCTCCTTGCCGACGGAATAGAACAGAAAGACACAAAGAGGAATAGAAACCACACAGAATATGATACTTACCGTCTTGTGGGAAAATACCCAGTCGATGCCCGCATCATAAAAACGGTCCAGCGTATGTTCCTTCAACGGATTGTTGATGCGGATGCGGGAGAACCACGACCTGCCGCGCAACCCCGTCCGGTAGACCAGCATATAGAGGACCGGCAGCAGCATGATACCCGTGAAGTAGGAAACCAGCAGCCCCACCGTAACAGAGAATGCCTGGTCATAGAAAAGCGCTCCCGCAATGCCGCTCATGAATATCAGCGGCACAAATACGGCAATAGTGGTCAGCGACGAACTCAGCATGGGCGTAATCACCTCACTCGTTCCCGTCACGCAAGCCCGCCGCAACGAATAGCCCCGTTCGCGATACTGCGAAATGTTCTCCGTCACAATGATGCTGCTGTCAATCATCATACCCAACGCCAGGATTAATCCCGACAAAGAAATGATATTGAGTGACATCTTGAACAAGTAGAAGAACAGGAAGCAGATGACAATAGATACCACCATACTCAACCCGATGATGAACGGTGATTTGATGTCACCCAAGAAGAGTACCGCCACAATGCAGATGAACAGGAAACCCAACGACAAATTTTGCTGAAGATTGGAGATGGTATAGTCCAGCAACTCCGTCTGGTTACGGCTGATGCTAAAATCAATGTCGGGATATACTTTCTTGAAGTAGTCCATCGTGCTGTTGATGGCAAGCTTCATGTCTTCCATATTCTCGTCCGCCTGCTTGATGACGGCAAGGGTAACGGCACGCTTGCCATTGCTCATGGAGACACCTTTCTCCTTGGCAGGAACAATCTCTACCCGGCAGAAGTCTCCCAAGCGGATGATACGTCCTTCCTTTCGCAGCAGGATGCCCTTCACGTCCTCCTCTGTCCGCAGCAGGGTGGAGAACTTAATGTTGTATTCGTAGTAGCCGTCGCGCACGGTCATGCTGCCCGGCTCCACGTTGTTTTGCGCCAGCACGTTTTCTATGTCTTCAATGGAGAGCCCCAACACAGCAAGCTTACCCGGGTCGGGCACAATCTGTAACTGGCGTTCGACCAAACCCGTGACATCCACCATTGCCACTTCTGCCAACTGCTCGATGCGACGCTTTATGACATTTTCGGCAAACTCGCACAAATCAAGAAACGCGCGTTCGTCCACCTTGCCGTATGCACTGTCGCTTTTTAGGGTCAGATTGAGGTAGAAGACAGGAATGTCCGTCGCACTTGCCTTTATCACCTTCGGGCGTTCGGCATCCTTGGGCAGATAGTTCATGGCGGCGTCAATCTTCTCGTTCACTTCTATGAAGGCAAGGTCGGTATTCGTACCGAAGTCGAAGCCCAGGCGGATGATGCCTGCACCATCGCGCGTCTCGCTGTCCATGTCCTTCAGTTTCGCCACCTGGATGAGCTGCTGCCGCAGAGGTTTCACCACCGTATTCTCTAATTCACGCGCCGAGGTATTCTGCGCCGACACCTGCACTGTAATTTCCGGGATGGCAATATCGGGCAGCAAGGATACCGGCAAGGTGAAGTAAGTCACCAGCCCGACAATGAAGCATGCTGTAAATGCCATCAGTACGGCAATAGGCCGCTGTATCAAAAACTTTATCAATTGAACTATGAATTTTGAATTACCACTTATCACTCATTATCTATCAACCACCTTCACCGATGCTTCATGTGCCAGATTCACATTTCCCGTCACAATGACCGTATCGCCTTCTTTCAGGGCATCGTCGGCCATACTATAGCTTTCCGCATTCTCCAGACCGGTCTGCACATAGTTCCACTGCGCCTTTCCGTCTTTCAGGGTAAACACCACCTGCTTGCCCGAACGCAACACCACGGCACTCTTCGGGATTACAAGCTGTCCGCCCAGAGAGCGGTGCACGTTCACCCTCACGTTCATCCCACTGAACAGCCGTCCCTTGCCATTGACGGCAGCCTTCACCTTAACCATCCCCTTGTCATCCACCAGAGGATTGATTTGGGTGATGCGCCCCTCCTGCCTAAAGCCGGCATCCGAATAAGGGGTAACAATCACCTTGTCGCCACTCTTTATCAACGGCAGTTCGCTTTCCAGCACCGTGAAGTCCACCTCCATACCTTGAGTGCCGATAATGGAGCAGAAGGCTTCCGAGGTACTTGCCTCGTTGAACGGTTTGGAGAACAGGTTCGCCACTACCCCGTCAAAAGGCGCAACCAGCGTGGCGTGTTCCTCTTCATACGCGGCAAGCTCATACTGGGCGAGGCTCTGGTCGTAACCGCTCCTCACGCGGGCCAGCTTCATGATGTCAGCAGGTACTTTGGAGGCATCCCCCACCGGATAGCCTTGTCCTATCAATACATCCTGCAACTCAAGTTCCGCTTTTTCCAAGGCATCCTTGGCCTGCGCGGTCTTGTTCTTCAGGCGGAACTTATCCAGTTCGGCAAGTTTCTGCCCTTTGCGCACCGGGTCACCGTTCTTCACGTAGATGTGTGCCACTACACCGGTGGTCTCAAAACGCAAATCCGCCATGGCACCGGCGGTTACTTTTCCGTTGCTCACCAGTTCATGCTCAAAGGTCGCCCGCTTCAGGACTTTCACGGTCACTTCATTGCTTTCACTTGGCAGGACGGTTGCCACCCCTTCCTCGGACTCTTTTCCCTTTCCGGCATCGGAGCAGGCGGCAAGCAGGGCAACGGCCATGCATAGCAGGTATCGATAGTTCTGTGTCTTCATATTCATACTCAATTATAAATTGATAAAATTAATCGTTTCAAAAAAACGAACCGATATTTGCATGTGGACACTTTTTTCATAGCACTTTAGCAATTAGTTCGCTCATTATTAACACTTTCCGTTTTTATTCATCTTTTTTAATATGGACAAAAATAAGCTGAATCTTTTTTATTTCCTCCCTCATCTGTCGTATTGCCGTAGAATGCACTTTCGGCTCTTTCGTCAATACCATCCGCTTCATTTTTTCAAACTTGTCCGGTTGTCTGAATCCTGGTTCCGCATAAAGCTTCGCAAGCAGATAATAGGGATAAATACGCCCCGGCAACCGATGGGTGGAACGGATAAACCAGTCTTCCGCTGACAAGCAATCACCCATCTGCTGATAGTTCTTGCCTATCACATTCAGTATCATGGGGTCACAACTACGCTGTAAAGCTTCTTTCAAAATACGGTTGGATTTACCGAACTGCTGCTGCTTGTGCAATCCATGCCCATATTCGAACAAGAAAGATGCCCGGTCCCTCAACAGAGGATAAAGACGTCCATACTCTTTCTCTGCCGATTGATACGCACCTGCATTATACAGCACCCGAGCATTCATCCACTCCCGGCAGGCCTGCTCCACTTGCAAGTCATTCTTCAGGCGAAGACCGCCAATGATGCCTACTGATACAGCCAGCCCCAACCATTGCCAACGGTCGGCACCGGACAAGCACGCCACAAGCAATCCTCCAAATGTAACGATAAATACCGGAAGTTGTAGCGGATAGGAGGAAAAAGAAAATATCATCAAGGAAAGAATGGCCCCACAGATACCATAACGTCCTTTACGGACTCCCCTATACAAACACAGCACGACCACAACCAATAGACATACCGCCAAAGGAATGCCCAGTTCGACCGCAGCCTGCAGATATTCATTGAATGCATATTCCGGACTTCCCGCCACACGTTCCTCCCACGGTTCATAATCACCTGCTGCAAAATAAGTTTCCTGCGCATTTCCGTAGGCTGCTGCGAAATTATGAATCCCATATCCGGTCAACGGCTTTTCTGCAATGGCACGACAAGTTATCTTCCACATGAAAAGACGGCCACGTGCAGAATCGGGTTTCAAGACAAACAGTAAATAGCCCGCCAATAGCAAGACACAGAATCCACCGACCACTACCATCACCACACGCTGCCTTTGCTGCTGCCATAATAATCTGAACTTATCCGTCCAATCCATATGCCAAGCATATACACACAGACAGGAAACTCCTGCCGCCAACCATGCCGAACGGCTCATTCCTGCCGGAAGCACACAAAGGATAAGTAGCATCACACCACCAGCGACCATAGTTCCAGCCTTATCCATCACCTTTTTCCATCTTCTTCCATCATTCCGGTCAGAGCAGAGAATCTCCCCCCTCTTGGTCAGCCATTGATGCAGACAGACCGGAAGTATCATGGCCAAATAGCCGGAATAAGGCCCCGGATTGAAGAAAGAACCTGTCAATACATACAAGGAATGGTTGGACACAGCATAACCATAAAGCTGCCTCAATCCCCAAACAGCCTCAATGCCCCCCAGCATTACCAATACCCACGAAACCGGTATAAAAAGAAAATACCTTTTTTCCATCATCAATCCAGCCATCAACAGACATCCTGCAACTACCAATGCACTTTTATCGAAATAGAGCCATTGCCCTATAACATCAGCTACAGGAAGTCCGGAAGAAACGTTACATGCCAAAGACAATAAAACTATACAAGCAATGTAGACCAAACTTCCAGTCAATAGATTACGTACATTATTCATTCTATCTATCAAATATTCAATAGTATTCTATAATTCACCAAAAGATTTGTTTCCCGTCTTTATATTCAAAAATCCGTTCATCTTTACCGGCTGTGTGATTCTTCAGATAAAATAAAGCACCTTGAAACCCTGAATAGACAATAGAATCTGACACAGCCATTTGCCGCCCGACAGAATTCCATTTTCCTCCACCCCAATAAAACAATTCATACAAATTACCTTTATAAATAAAATTCACCTCATTACGAGGAGTATACACCACCTTCTCCACACGATGGGGACTTCCAAAGTCCATCCCGGTCCATCCTCCATCCGGATGTATATAATCAAATGAAGTATCCGGATTACCGTCAAATGCGTTCAAATATTCATGTGTATTGTCTTCAAAACTTCCCGGAGTACCTATGATTTCCCCATATAGAGGTATGGTATCTTCCGTATTCTCATAAAAAGCCAGTTCCGAGATATTACAGAAACATCCGTCAGCACCCTTATAGCGCATATACCGATACGGTTTATCAGACTTCAACCGGGCCACAGTATATAGCCGATACGGAGCCTCCTTTATCAAAAGTAGAGTATCCTTCCACCCAAAGTCTGCCCGGTCGCTTCCTTCCACTACTCCCCCAATCATCCGGTCATTGAAAAGAACACTCAAAGTAAGATGGCACTTCCTATACAAGACCAATTCCTGCTTTTCAGCTTCCGGAACAATGAACTGTATCTTTCCGGTTTCACGCTCCAGAAGAAAAGGAGAAGATACTGCAGCGTATTCCTTTCCGTTCCAGGCAGCCAGCGTAAAGACCGCCCCGCCTCCCACATCCTCAAAACGAGCCTCCCGCTTTTTAAAGAAAGTATATCCTATAGGTTGCCATTGTAGTCTGTTGGCAAGGCACAAATACACCATATCCCCCTCACGAAACTGTCCGGAAAGCAAAGAATCCGGAAGAGCTACAGTCCAATTCCTGCTACCGGTATAAAGTGCAGTGACATCGCGGAAGAACGGACGTCGGAATGCCGGGTAAACATCGGAATATTTCCCCAGTTTCCGTACCGCCTCCTTATCAATACTATAGGTTGCCCGGTACATTTTTCCCCTCGAAATGCTATATTCTTCCGCTTTGCTCCATACTTCTTCATAAGGAAGATTTGCAATGTATGTCTTTCCTTCCTTATCCAAAACAAAATTCCAGAAATGAGAGGCATTGTTGTCTCCTAATACCATCACCCTATCTACTCCGCACGGAATGCCCAATGCCCGCAACACATATATCATGGCATCCGTAAACTCTCGGCAACTGCCCGTATGCCATTTCAGTACATCCGGTCCCAAATGAGGCCCCACCGGAAAAAGAGCCGTATTCCGGTAGTTCGCTTTCCGCAACGTATCCATCAACAACTGGGCGGCAACCTTAGGATTATCAGCCTCATCTGTCTTCCTGAATTCATCCAAAATCGGGCTATAGCACTCATAAATTTCTTTGCGCCAGAGAGAAAGCGGCTCATCCCCTATTCTATAAGGCAATATATATTCGCAGAAAGTATCAAAATCAACATGCTTTCCCCAAGGTTGCTCCCGCCAGACTTTGAATGCCCATTCTATATGATTGACCAAAAAAGCGGAATCCACCGTCATAATGTCCCTCTTATAAGTCAATTGATTTATAGAAAATTCTCCATCTGCTCTTTTCAAGGAATCAATCAACTCTTGCACATGCCTGGAATAAGGAAATGAAACGTATTCACTGAAATACTTCCTGTAATTCTCCAAGGCCTTTCCCTCGTAAGCACCATGAAAAGGCATATTCTCTATCAGAAAACAAGCAGCACGATATTTGTCACCGTCCTCTTCCTTGTAACGGTCCAGTACCTTTTGCAACTCCGCACGGTTATCACCGGCAAGATTCAAAGCTGTGTCCAACCACTGATTTTCCGAAGAACAAGCCATAAACAGACCTGCTGTAAACCATACCCATACACACCAATGTTTCATATCACTATTCCATTTTTTTCTATTCCAATCTGAAAGACAATCCAATCAATCCTTACAATCCGATACAAATACCTGCTTACCATCTTCCATATGAAATATCAGTTCTTCTTCTCCACGGGTACTGTCATGCAAATAGAGCAAAGCTCCCGATGGTATCCCGTCATATGGCAGAAAAGGTTTTTCTGCCATTTTCTTCCCCAATGAGTTCCAACAGCCCTCTCCCCAATAGAAGAGTTCATAACAATCCCCTATCCTGACAAAGTTATCATCGTTACGGGGCATATACATAAAATTGTCTATAGTAACAACCTTTCCAAAATCCACCGTTACACTTGCACCGGGTTTTGATGAAATGAAATACGACAACGGCTCATTATCATAGACCTGATGGGCAAAAGTACCCACTGTAGCCGGAGCATCTCCCCAACTGTCTATAGGGACAATTTCTTCCTCTCCTTTATAAAAATGCATTTCGGCAACTTCCGCATATCCCTCTGCCGAAGAACAAAAACGGGCATAGCGACCCCTTACCGGTTTCTCAAGAATAACGTGATTATAATTGATACCGGGCGTATCTTTCACAGTACACAACAACTCCGCATTTTTAAAATCCTTATCACAAGCCGCCTCAAAATGCCCGTCTTTTATCCCTCCCATATAATTCCTGATACGTTCCGAAAGAGGGTATTTCCGATACAATTCAGCAGAATAGCACTTGGAGGTATCTGCAACATAAGGATGTATATCCTTGCCATCAAAATAAAAAGGATTTCCAATAGGGCGATACTGCCCGTTTGCGAATGCCAACAATATATAAACCTGCCTCGAAGCCAAATTCCTGAAAAGCGCTTTTCCACTTTCTACCTTAGTAAAATCTATTCCCCGCCACCCATAAGCACTGAACAACCCCACATAAACATAATTCCCGTCCATCCCTTCTACCGGCAGTTCCAGATTCGAATCAAAATAATTATCCGACACTTTTCTTGCAAACACATCCTTAAAAGCAGCCGGTACGGACCGGTTCCGCATAAAATCGCCATCCATGTCCCATTGTCTGCCAAAACACCGGCGGTAAACCACGCTCGGGCGCCGACTGTCAATATAGAAACTTCCCCGTTCCGGCTTCCGGGAAGGGAAAGTAAAAGGAAGGCAGACACCCGTTACATCCCTCACCACATTCCACACATGCCCTTTCCGTGTTTCCGCATTGAAAGTATAGAAATCATAGGCTACCGGGACGCCGATGGCCCGCATCACATAAATCATAAAATCACAAGCATCCTGACACTTGCCGATACGATTATGCAGCAGGTACTCTCCTCCCAAATGCGGATAGTTAAAGACCCATGTAAACCGGTAAGGGTCTTCCTTCTGCAAATACTCCCAAACTACGCTAATCGCCTCCACTACATCGATACCCGTATAAACCTCGTCCAGCAAAAAGGAATAACGGTCATGGTATATCTGCCGCCAGTTGTCCGGAGTCTCATTTCCGATACGATAGGGAAGCAGCCATTCACAGAAATCTGCAAAAGAAAGGGAAGCATTCCACGGACGCTTTTTCCAACCATCAAAAGCCAAATCAATGTTATTTATCAAGAATTCAGCCCTTATATTCAGTACATCCGGTTTTCTCTGCAATCCGGAAGGGGTATAATAATCCCAATCCGGTACGGCAGTATCCTTCAGCATCACCCCATAAGCATCTGCCGAAGCCAGCACTGTTTTCAAAGAATCCAGTTCTTCACCTTCAAGGGCATAGTGATAAGGCATATTTTCTATCAAGAAACAAGCGGCTTTATATTTTTCAGGCTCATCTTTATAATGTTCCAGTACCTTTTCCAGTTCGCCTTTGTTGGTTGCAGCACACTCCAGTGCGTACTCCAATCTGCCGGAAGCATTGCAAGCCTCCAATATCCCGGCAATCAATAATATCCAGAGCAATTTAAACAGAACTTTCATCTTAGTCTATTCTTTTAAAGATACGTTTCCATCTCATTTTTCCAGTATTCGGGCTGACGGACTTCCATACCAGCCATGCCCTTCCCACTATAAATGGTTCCGGCAGTAATCCCCAGTAGCGGGAATCTTTTGAATTCACCATCTTGTCACCCGAAACGAAATAATAGTTCTCACAGAAGCGGTAATTGTGTATCACACTGTCCCCCAGCAGAACCGAATCTCCATGCAATGTCAGTTTCTTTTTCTGTTCCCACTCTATCACGTTCCGATACAGCAACCGTGTTTCCGGATTCATTCCTACCACGCTGCCTTTGGCCGGTATATAAAGAGGCCCAAACTCGCTGATAGTCCACCCATTACAGCCACCATCGGGAAAGCTCTTAAGAACAAGGCCCCGTTCCTCCGTCATGCCCGAAGATATCAATTTACCTAATTCCTCCTGCGCCTGCACATTTCCTGCGATACCATCAAATCCGGACACACGATAATGTGTATTCCTTATCTCCAACGTATCACCCGGCACGGCGATACAGCGCTTCACGTAATACAACATCACGTCCAGCGCAATGTTGTCCCACCTGCCCGGATAAGGAAAATTGAACACTAGTACATCATTCCGCTGAAAATTTCTCCATCCGGACATACGGTGCATCCTCACCTCCTTTTTCTCCACGGCATCAAGCACATTGAATAGGCGTGCTCCACCCGAACATTTATCCACCAGAATACAATCACCCGCCAGCAACGACGGTTCCATCGAGTCCGACGGTATCTTGAAGGAGGTCACCACAAACACCTGCAATACTATCAGTATCACAACAAGCAGGCACAGACAGAATAATACGTTTGTTATTCCATTCAACCATTTTTTCAATTGCAGCCGCTCCTTCATCCCATCAATCAGTTATTTTGCATCCCCACTAATCTTCAAAACCAACGGAGAATTTTCTGTATTGCAATATACCGTTATCGTCTTGTCGAAGTGCTCCGGATGTTCGGCTTTATAAACCACTTCCAAAGCTATTTCCTTACCCGGTAATGCCGGTTCCTTTGAATAAGCTACGGTAGTACAACCACAAGAAGTAGCAACATCTTGTATAACCAATGGGTTATCTCCGATATTCTTCAAAGTAAAAATTGCCTTTTGTTCTTTCTGCCAATCAAAAACACCTAACAAGATGGAAACTTTGTCCGTGGCAACTTCTGTTTTAATATCCTTACTTTCATTCTCTATTGCTATACTCTCACCTCGAATTATCTTAACATACAACTCTCTTATTTTAGGATTATGAATAGGATTACCGATAGCAAGTACTTTATTATTCCGATTCAATAGAAAAGTTTGAAAAGTCATATCTGAAGGAAAATGATTTAGCTTATTAAAACTATCATTCTCATCCAAACAAATCGGATACTCAAAACTGTCACGTTGAAATATAAAACGTAGTTCAGACTTATCTTTAGGATAAAAGTAAAAAAGGAATGATACTTTATCATGGTTTAGAGAATCCATCTTAAGTATAAAATCTTTCCAATTTTGCAACTGCAATTTACAGCTCGTGCAACCTATAGAATCAATATAAGTTACTATTTTGTAATCACAGTTATCTCCTGAATGCTTTATAGTGTCTTTCCCTTGAATAGTAAACACAGAATTAGGAGGGAATTGTATTTCTTTTCCTTCCCACTCTCTCACTAATTGTATAACATGATTCTTTGTTTTGTTCTGACAAGAGGAGAACAGAATCAGTAATACCATAATATACATTGTAAATACAAACCCTTTTTTCATCTCTATGGAAATTTATTTTTTCAGTTCATACACCATTGAAAGATTTATAATACATAACATATAATATTAAACCCACCCTCTTCATTTTTTACAACAGCAAACATCTTTTTATCTTTTTCATTAACTGCAATATGAAACACATCCATATCAAGTAGAAGTTCTTTTATGGGATTACCATCCCAATCAAAGACAAATACAGTTTTCGATTTTCTTTGAACTTCATATATTTTCCCAGCCGAATATAAAGCATACAGATACTTAGGTGTTGGGCACACTTCAATAAAACCATGAATACTTTCTTTGGTTAGACGTGTACTAAACAATTGCCCACCATCCTCTACTACAGATTCACATATAGGATTCCCTAAACGCATCGTTTTTTTAAGTTTAATTTTATTATCAACTATTTCAAAGAAATCCAAGTTAGACGAAAAATTAACAGAATAGGCAAACTCATTTTTATACGGATGCTTTGCCATACATCCTTGATTGGAAAGATATCTAGTTATAGCATTGAAACTACTATCAGCAGCATTATAAACATCTATACCATAATCTAACACACGATTGTTTGCATCAAATATTAAATGCTGATAACGCGCTTCATACATTCCTCCTACTACAAAAATAGAATCATTAATAGTAATAAGCCTCGATATTAGAGCATTCGATATTTTATGCTTCGTCAGACGTGTAGGAGCACCATCAACCACACCACTCCGCAAAGAATCAAGGCTATATTTCATCACTATTCTACTTTGGTCATTATATGTCACTAGACACTTTTTTTCTAAATAGCCACTACTACCAAACATTATTTCCAAAGGACCCTGCCCTATATTTCCAAAACGACCAATCTGTCTACCCGACTGTTGATCGAACAATGTAAAACATTGATTGGAACGTGTATCAAAAACAACCAGATTTTCCTCGTCACATGCAATACCTTCTACACGACCTAAGGAATCTTCACTGATTAGGCATTCTTTTCTTTGATTCAAGGAAAACGTTTCAGGAAATAATTCCCCAATTGTTTGAGGTGGTTTATTATTGCAAGCACTTAAAAACACGATGTACAATACTCCCCACAAGAATCTATTCATTTTATTCATATAGTTTATTTTTAATATATTAGTGTCTGAATTTTCAACCCCATGCCATCATTTAACTAAAGTATAATTATTCTTCAAGATTTTGTATATATCCCCAACTAAGTTAGAGACCCCCAAAAAGGCTCAAAGCACACTTATTGTATTGTAGCATCATGAATGACATGGGATTAGATTCCAGACAAATCCTCTACTATAGTTCTAATTTCAAAAGAATATATACTATAACTGTCTC
>ENA-OYDU01000225-OYDU01000225.1-human-gut-metagenome-genome-assembly--contig:-NODE-225-length-20525-cov-3.875232_pt1 | contig 20525 bp, 16 predicted proteins | sample MGYA00243555_ERZ652915 | MGnify/ENA primary metagenome ERZ652915 (study PRJEB26926, sample SAMN06164554) | human gut metagenome | biome: ENVO:00009003; feature: ENVO:2100002; material: ENVO:00002003...
AATACAAAGTTTAGAAAAACATCGCATTTCTTAGATTTTTTCATACAGTTACTTGGCGTTATCTGGCTTTTTACCTACATTTGCAAACGGTAGTCTATCTCTTACCAAGAGATGGACCGCTATTGGTAATATAAAATAATAGTAACGCAGGAATATGATAAGAATGGTCCGTAGTTTGATGAAAATATGGCTCGTTACGTATATGGCCTGTGGCTGTGTGGCCTGTCGGAGTAATAAAAAATCGCATCCCTTAGAAGGGGAAGTCGCTGTGTCGGTTCCCTGTTTGCGAGATATGGGTATCGTACGTCCGATTGCCGGATGGAGTCGGGGGGATAGTAATATGACCCGGTTTAAATATCGTGACGGACGGATAGTCGGAGGCTACAGTACGGAATATGGTACTTTTATAGTGGAGACGCATCCATTGGCGTTTCGGGTTTTCACGAAAAAGAAGTCCGTAGCCACCGGTCGTGTCCGCGAGGTTTGTTTCAAGCCCGTTCGTGTCGCTCCGGAAGGCCATGTGGTTTATATGGAATTCAACGGCATGGAGCAAGAGACGGCAAACGGTGGAAAAGCCCGTCCTTTTAGGGGAGAGGTATCGGCTTCTTACGACTCCGAGGGACATATAACCGAGATGAACTCCATCGTGAGAACAGTTCGGGCTACAGGGAAACCGGCGTGGCGCGGTACACTTGGAAGGACGGGAATCTGGAGACGGTGGTTTCCGATGTTTCCCATACGAACAATCTATACGAGAGGCATGAGATTTATACTTTTGGCTATGACATGCAGGATTCCCTGAAGTTAAATCCCGGTATCTACCTCCAAGAGATGAATTGTTTTCCGGGGCTTTATGATTTTATTTGGTATGCCGGACTGTGGGGGAAAACCACCTGTCGCATTCCGCAGACGGTCACATACGAAAAGGTGGGAGACGGAGAAAATCGCAGCGAAACGCAATCTATCACTTTTATCCTCAGGCCGGAAAAGAATGCTGCGATATTGTCTTACGGTGGAGTTCCGCGCTTTTCATTCGATTACTTTCCCGTCAGTTGCCCCTGAGCGGTGGTCCCGTTGTCGGCCTCGGTTGGTGACGGGACCTTTTTAAAGGGATAAAAGAAATACGGGTCGCTTCACAGCGACCCGTATTTCTTTAGTTTTTTAGGTATTAGTTTTGTTTAAGGTAAAAAGATTGTTTTCAGGATAACGCCACAAAGATGCGGCCTTTTTTTTAGCTAACCAAATAAAAAAACATGTCTTAAAACACATTTCTGACATTTCTGGCATTTTCTTTTATTTTAAATCTGTTCATTGTCTTTTTTTGAAGCTTTTTCAAAAATAAGAAAAATTTATTAAATCGATACAAATTCATCCATTCAAAAATTCCCAAGTTATCCATCAGCAAAATTTACATAAAGTCTAATAGGTATATAACAAAAGAATGCTTATTTTTGCACACATAAAGTGTAAAAGAAAAAACCACTATGACTGAAATGAATGCAGCTGAAAGTTCAGAAAAGAAAAGTTTGAACTTCATAGAACAAATTGTAGAAAAGGATTTAAAAGAAGGTAAAAACGGAGGTAGAATACAAACCCGTTTCCCGCCCGAACCGAATGGTTACCTGCACATCGGACATGCCAAAGCAATCTGTATGGATTTTGGTATTGCACAGCGTTACGGTGGTGTATGTAATTTGCGTTTCGATGATACCAATCCTACAAAAGAAGATGTTGAATACGTAGAAGCCATCAAAGAAGACATTCAATGGCTGGGCTACCAGTGGGGAAATGAATATTATGCATCAGATTATTTCCAGCAATTGTGGGATTTCGCTATCCGTTTGATTAAAGAGGGAAAAGCTTATATAGACGAACAGTCGTCCGAAGAGATTGCTGCACAGAAAGGTACTCCTACCCAACCAGGTACAGAAAGTCCATATCGCAATCGTCCGATAGAAGAAAGTCTGGAACTGTTCCAGAAAATGAATTCAGGAGAAATTGAAGAAGGGAAAATGGTATTACGCGCCAAAATAGATATGGCTAATCCTAATATGCATTTCCGCGACCCAATCATCTACCGTGTAGTAAAAACCCCTCACCATCGTACAGGCGACAAATGGAAAGCATATCCGATGTATGACTTTGCTCATGGACAAAGCGACTACTTTGAAGGAGTAACACACTCACTTTGTACGTTGGAATTTGTTGTTCACCGCCCGCTGTACGATTTGTTTGTAGATTGGGTAAAAGACGGTAAAGATTTGGATGACAACCGTCCACATCAGTACGAATTCAACAAGTTGAACCTCAGCTATACTCTGATGAGTAAGCGTAACTTGCTGACTCTTGTAAAAGAAGGACTGGTTAACGGATGGGATGACCCTCGTATGCCGACAATCTGCGGTTTCCGCCGTCGCGGCTACTCGCCCGAGTCCATCCGCAAATTTGTAGACAAGATAGGTTATACCACTTACGATGCCCTGAATGACTTCGCCCTGCTGGAAAGCGCTGTCCGCGAAGACTTGAACAGCCGTGCCACCCGTGTATCGGCAGTCATCAATCCGGTGAAACTGATCATTACCAACTATCCCGAAGGACAGGTGGAGGAAATGGAAGCTGTCAACAACCCGGAAGATCCGTCGGCAGGCACACACACCATCGAATTCAGCCGCGAACTGTGGATAGAACGCGACGACTTCATGGAAGACGCCCCGAAGAAATATTTCCGTATGACTCCGGGACAGGAAGTGCGTCTGAAAAGCGGATACATCGTGAAATGCACAGGCTGCAAGAAAGACGACAACGGCAACGTGGTGGAGGTATACTGCGAATACGATCCCGACAGCAAAACAGGTATGCCGGGCAGCAACCGCAAAATCAAAGGTACCATCCACTGGGTAAGCTGCGCACACTGTCTGCCTGCCGAAGTACGCCTGTACGACCGCCTGTGGAAAGTGGAGAACCCGCGTGATGAGATGGCCGCCATCCGCGAAGCAAAGAACTGCGACGCACTGGAAGCCATGAAAGAAATGATCAACCCCGATTCGTTGAATGTATTAACCAACTGCTATGTAGAGAAATATCTGGCCGATGCCAAACCGCTGGATTACTTGCAGTTCCAGCGCATCGGTTATTTCAATGTAGACAAAGACTCTACACCGGAACATCTGGTGTTCAACCGCACCGTATCTTTAAAAGATACCTGGAGCAAAATCAATAAATAAAAACAAGCTTATGAACTACGACATGTCTTCTTACTTTGAAGACCCGGAATTTAAAGAAGCATTGGCAAAATACGAGGGTATGGTGGAAAGCCATACCCCCGCTTATTTTGAAGCTGATGAATTGATCGATATCGCCGAATATTACGCCTCAAAAGGAAGACATAAAGACGCTGACAAGGCCATAGACCTTGCAATCCAATTGCACCCCGATAACACGGACGCCCTGATTTTCCGGGCACGTTCCTTGATGCTGCTAGGAAAAAAAGAAGAAGCCCAAATGGTGATGCAGCTCATCAACAACCCTGCCGACCGTGAATTCAGATTCCTGCAAGCCGACCTGCTGATAGAGGAGGAACACATGGAAGAGGCCGATGAGATATTACAACAACTGGCCATGGACGAGGAGTATGAACTGGATACGCTGCTGGACATCATTCTGAACTACGTTGACGTCAACCAGAAAGAATACGCCAAGAAGTGGATCGACTGCCTGTTTGCCCATTTCGACATGCAAACCCTGCCGAAAACCAACCAACGTCTTCGCGACGTGCTGTGCGATTATTACAGTACTTTCAACAAACCGGACTTGGCTATCCCTTACCTGAACATGACCCTGAACGAGTTCCCCTATTCCGTTCAGCATTGGAATGAACTGGGTAAATGCTATCTGCAACAAGAGCAATACGAAAACGCGCACGAGGCTTTCGATTTCGCATTAGCCATTGATGAAAACAACACAGAGACATTGACCTTGAAAGCATTCCTTTACAGCCAGACAGCAAATATCAAGGAATCTATCAACTATTATCTCCGTCTGGAAAAGGCGACAGAGAAGAAGCCTCCCGTTTATATGGCATTGGCCGGTCTCCACTTCGAGATGAAGGATTACGAAACCGCCATGAAGTATACACAAAAGCTGTTAAAACAGAAACAGGAGATTACTGCATTCGAGCTAACCGATATATATAGCATCGCAGCCCTCTGTCATGTAGCCCTGGGGCATCCTGAAGAGGGATATATGTATCTGGACCAAGTGCTGAAGCAGAACGGGAACGATGCGGAAACACGTATCTATGCCGGACAGTTTTTCACGATAATGGCAGGCAGCAAGGACATCAGCGAGGAGGAAAGAAAGAACAATATCGACAAGGCGGAGGAACAATTCAACCTCGCCCTGGAATTCACCCCGAAAGAGGAACGGATGGATATTTTGTTCAAAATCGGCTCCAAATACTTCGATGAACATCTCTTTGAATATGCCAACCGGTATTTTGAGCAAATAAACAAAGAATTTCCCCAAAATGCCCATAGCACTTATTTCTTTCTGATTTATGGCTATCTTTATTTACAGAAGCCAGGTCCGTTCATACACTATCTGGCTAAAATCAATAAAGAACTTCCTGATACGTATGCAGCTCTGGGAGTTGATGAAAACGCACAGTTGCCCGACAAGTTATTCAACGAAGCGATACGCGTAATCAAGGACGATATCAGCAAAGGCAAGCTAAACTTAAACAAATATTTATAATAATTTTATGGAATCAGTTGCATTTATCCAGTGGTGTCTGGACCACTTGAATTATTGGACAATAACGTTATTAATGGCCATCGAAAGCTCTTTTATCCCTTTCCCCTCGGAAGTGGTAGTGCCGCCCGCCGCCTATAAGGCTGCCGGAGGAAACAGTGACCTGAATGTATTTCTGGTAGTTATATTTGCGACCATCGGAGCCAATATAGGAGCCATCATCAATTATTATATAGCCTATTTCGTAGGCCGTCCGCTGGTTTATAAATTTGCGAACAGCCGCTTCGGACACATGTGCCTGATTGATGAAGCCAAGGTTCAGAACGCGGAACACTACTTTGACAAGCATGGGGCACTCTCCACCTTTATCGGACGTCTTATTCCTGCCGTCCGCCAGCTTATCTCCATTCCTGCCGGTCTGGCCAAGATGAAATTATCCACTTTCCTGCTGTACACAACGCTGGGAGCAGGTATCTGGAATGCCATCCTGGCAGCCATCGGTTACTATCTGCAATCAGTGGTTCCCGAAGAGCAGTTATTGAGTACCGTCACCGAATACAGCCACGAGTTAGGATATTGCTTTATAGCTATCGGCGTTTTAATAGTAGGTTTCCTAATTTATAAAGGAAGAAAATAAAAAAGAATGAACTTTTTTCCATTTAAATTTGTTATCATTACAGTATCGAACTAAAATATAATAAAATTATGGCAAAAACAGCATTTAAAGGAACACCGGTAACACTAGCCGGAGAATTTGTGAAAGCAGGAACCTCAGCTCCGGAATTTACATTGGTAAAAGGAGATTTGAGCAATTATACATTAAAAGACGGGAAGGGCAAATATCTGATTCTGAACATTTTCCCCAGTATGGATACCGGCGTGTGCGCTACTTCCGTACGCAAGTTCAACCAGCTGGCTGCAAACCAGCCCAATACGGTGGTGTTGGCAATCTCTAAAGACCTGCCATTCGCCCAGGGACGCTTCTGCACTACTGAAGGCATCACCAACGTTATTCCTTTGTCTGATTATCGCTATACTTCCGATTTCGCTGAAAAGTATGGTGTATTGATGACTGATGGTCCTTTGGCAGGATTATTGGCACGCTCGGTTGTAGTGATTGACCCGGAAGGAAAAGTGGTTTATACCGAACTTGTTCCCGAAATAACCCAGGAACCGAATTATGAGGCCGCACTGAAAGCGGTAAAATAAAAAGTGCTTCCCGAAAGAATAAAGAAAACGGCAGAAGATTTTTACAATCTATCCGCATAGTTTTTAGGGTAGTTTCCGGCATAGCTTCTTGAAAGTTATGCCGGAAATTTTTATATGTCATGCTTGAAAGATCTATAATCTTGCATGTGAAAGATTTATAATCTTATGCCCGCAAGATCTATAATCTTACATCTTCATCCTTTAGACAAGTACCATTGGTACATTCGGTGTACTCCCTCTTCTATATCAATCTTATGCTGCCATCCCAGACTATGCAATTTGCTTACATCCGTCAGCTTACGCATAGTGCCGTCCGGTTTCGTAGCGTCAAAAGTCAGTTTGCCCTGATAACCCACCTCCTTGACAATCTTGTCCGCCAGTTGGGCAATGGTGATTTCTTTCCCCGTACCGATATTGATATGACAGTTACGGATATCCTTGGAACCGGGTGTGTATGTATCCTTAAAGTCCACATGCTCCATGATATAGACACTGGCATCAGCCATCTCCTCACTCCATAAGAACTCACGCAACGGCTTGCCTGTTCCCCACAAAGTTACTTCCTGCCCGGTTATGCCATACTTTTTCAGAATGGAGAGAATCTCCTCATCCGTATGCGAACCGTCTATCCCCTCTACGGGACGAAGATTCATATCTTTACGCACCGCGTCCCAGTCCCCTTCATTCAGGCATTTTCCCAAATGAATCTTACGAATCATGGCAGGCAGCACATGGCTGTTCTCCAAATGGAAATTATCATTGGGACCGTAAAGGTTCGTAGGCATCACGGCTATGTAATTGGTTCCATATTGCAAGTTAAAGCTTTCGCACATCTTCAACCCGGCAATCTTCGCAATAGCATACGGTTCGTTGGTATATTCCAAGGGAGAAGTCAGTAACACATCTTCCTTCATGGGTTGTACGGCATCACGAGGATAAATGCAAGTGCTTCCCAAAAACAAGAGTTTCTTTACATCATGGCGGAAACTCTCCCCTATCACATTCTGCTGAATCTGCAAGTTCTGATAAATAAAATCGGCACGGTAAAGACTGTTCGCCATGATGCCGCCCACATGTGCCGCTGCCAGAATGACATACTGGGGCTGCTCTTCATCAAAAAACTTCTTCACAGCCTGCCCGTCCAGCAAATCCAGTTCTTTGTGAGAACGGCCTACCAGATTGGTATATCCCTTTTGCTGCAAATTATTCCATATAGCAGACCCCACCAGTCCGTGGTGGCCTGCTACATATATCTTGGCTGTTTTTTCCATTATTCTGCTATTTGAGCCTTTAAATACAGTTTCTTCACGAACTTCATATCATGCTTCACCATGATTTTCACCAGTTCGGGGAAAGAAGTCTTACGGGGATTCCAGCCCAGCAACGTTTTGGCTTTAGTGGGATCACCCAACAACTGCTCCACTTCGGCGGGACGGAAATACTTAGGATCGACGGCAACCAGTTCCTTGCCCGTCGCCACATCGATACCTCTTTCATCCACCCCTTTGCCTTCCCAGCGCAATTCAATGCCCACTTCCTTGAAGGCCAAGGTACAGAACTCGCGCACCGTATGGTATTCGCCGGTCGCAATGACAAAATCTTCGGGAGTATCGTGCTGAAGAATCATCCACATACACTCCACATAATCTTTGGCATAGCCCCAGTCGCGCAAAGAATCCAGATTTCCCAGATACAATTTGTCCTGATATCCCTGGGCTATACGTGCGGCAGCCAAAGTAATCTTGCGTGTTACGAAATTTTCACCACGGCGTTCACTCTCATGGTTGAACAGGATGCCGTTCACGGCAAACATACCGTAACTTTCACGATAGTTCTTGGTAATCCAGAAACCATACTGCTTGGCCACCCCATACGGAGAACGGGGATAGAAGGGAGTCGTTTCCTTCTGAGGCACTTCCTGTACCAGTCCGAACAATTCGGAAGTCGATGCCTGATAAATCTTGGTCTTCTTTTCCAGGCCCAGAATACGGACCGCTTCCAACATACGCAGCGTGCCTACCGCATCCGCTTCCGCAGTGTACTCGGGTACATCGAAACTCACTTTCACATGGCTCTGAGCAGCCAGATTATAGATTTCATCGGGCTGTACAGCCTGAATGATACGTATCAGCGAACTACTGTCGGTCATATCCCCCCAATGCAGATTCACCAGACGGGTCTTTTGCATATCACGAACCCACTCGTCCAGATAAAGATGTTCGATACGACCGGTATTGAATGAAGAAGAACGGCGCAGAATACCGTGAACCTCATATCCCTTTTCAATCAAAAACTCTGCCAGGAATGAACCGTCCTGACCTGTAATACCTGAAATTAAAGCTACTTTTTTCATTTCGTTTATTGTAAATGGCCTCATGCAGGCCTTCTAAGTTATTTCATATCACATAGCTATCTACTGCTATCTGCCTTTCGGCATGGCAAAGGGCGGAATGACCAAACAGAACGGCAGATGACAGACAGCATACACTCCATGTATGCAGAAATAAAATATATACAAGAAAGAATATTTACTCCGCCGAAAATTCTTTGATGCGCTGTTCCTCGCTCAACCGGCAGATCAGCAATGTGTTATTCTTCTCAGCAACGATATATCCGTCCAGTCCCTGTACCACCACCCTCTTTTCCTGTGTAGTGTGAATCACACAGTTACGGGTTTCATACAACTTTATATTCTCACCTATCTGCGTATTATTATGGGCATCTTTCGGCAAATTCTCGTGCAATGATCCCCAAGTACCCAGATCACTCCACCCAAAGCTGGCAGGAAGGACAAAAATCTCATCCGCCTTCTCCATAATGGCATAATCCACCGAAATGTTCTCGCACAAAGGGAAATTCCGGTCAATCATTTCCTGCTCCTTGTCCGTATAATAATAAGGAAGCAAACGCTCGAACACCTTCGAAATGGCAGGCTGATATACGCGCAGGGCGTTCACCACCGTATTTACATTCCACACAAAAATACCGGCATTCCAGAAGAAATTATTTTTTTGAATATAGCGCCGGGCTGTTTCCAGATCGGGTTTCTCTTTAAAAGAATACACCCGGAATACCTCCTTATTGGCGGTAGAAGGTACACTGAGATCAGCTTCAATGTAACCGTAGCCCGTCTCAGGACGGGTAGGTTTCATGCCCAGGGTAAGGATAGCGTCCGAATCGGCCGTAAAATTCATCGCCGAATTAATCACCCGCTGAAACTCCGCGATATTCATCACAATGTGGTCGCTGGGGGTCACCACCATATTGGCCTTAGGATTACGTGCCTTTATTTTCCAACTGACGTATGCTATACAAGGAGCCGTATTGCGACGGCAAGGCTCACGCAGGATATGATCATCAGCAATATCGGGCAACTGCTCCTTTACAGTATCCGCATACTTCTCTGATGTCACCACCCAAATATTTTCCGGAGGACAGATCCCCTGAAAACGGTCAGCCGTAAGTTGGATCAATGTACGGCCGCAACCCAGTACATCAATAAATTGCTTAGGATAATCAGGAGTACTCATCGGCCAGAAACGGCTTCCAACACCTCCGGCCATTATAACGAGGTGATTATTCTTGATGTTCATATGATTCATTTTTTACGTTGTATGACCGCAAAGATAAGTATTATTTTTTAAAAAAAGTATTGCGTTTTAATTTATATGTCCTATATTTGCATACGACTAACATTTTTTTTGTCATGAAACAACCGACAACTGAAAACTCTGATATAATTAAACTAGTAGCGATATTAGGTGATTTTGCCTTGTTGAACCTTTCTATGATACTTGTGTTTTTTATTCTGAAAGGAATAGATTCACAGGCCATAGCCCATATTTCATTGAAAACCTACCTGCTGACTTCCAACCTGTGCTATATTCCCTGCATATCCATCTTTGGGGTCATACTGCACAACCGCATAGTGCGTCCGGAACAGATTGTAGGCCGCCTGTTAGGAACAATCAGTTTGCATGTAGTCATCTTCCTCACGGTGCTGGCCATTATTAAGGTAGATAACTTCTCACGCATCTATCTGCTTGCTTTCTATCTGTCTTTCATACCTTTAGCTATAGGATGGCGACTGACATTGCGGTTCTTTGTGAAAATGTTCCGCCGCAGTGGCAGGAACCTGCACACCACTGTACTGATAGGCGACGGGGACAATATGGTGGAGCTGTACCATACGTTGAACGATTTGACTTACGGATACAGGGTTTTAGGCATTTTCTATGATGAGAAGGACTCTAATTACCCCGAAGGAATTCCCTTTAAAGGTCCTGTAAACCAATTATTTGAATGGTTATCCCATAATACCGTGCACGAACTGTACTGTGGTCTGCCATCCAGCAGAAAGGATGATATTCTGGCCATCATGAACTATTGCGAGAACAATCTGATCCGCTTCTATAGCGTACCTCATGTACGTAATTACATAAAGCGTCAGCTGCAACTGGAATTATTGGGTGAAGTTCCTGTATTGTCCATCCGTACCGAGCCGTTGCAGAACCCGGTAAACAGACTGGCAAAACGGTTATTTGATTTGACATTTTCCTCTCTGTTTTTACTTACAATTTTTCCATTTATGTACCTGATTGTAGGTCTTATTATTAAAATTACCTCACCTGGTCCCATATTCTTCAAACAGGAGAGAAACGGGGAAAACGGGAAAATCTTTAAATGCTATAAGTTCCGTTCCATGAAAGTGAACGCATTGTCCGATTCATTGCAGGCTACCAAGAATGATCCCCGCAAGACCAAGTTCGGCAACTTCCTGCGTAAAAGCAATCTGGACGAACTGCCGCAATTCATTAATGTATTCAAAGGAGAGATGTCCATTGTAGGTCCCAGACCCCATATGCTGAAACATACAGAGGAATATTCCCAACTGATTAACAAATACATGATGCGCCACCTTGTCAAACCCGGAATTACCGGATGGGCGCAAGTCACCGGCTACCGGGGAGAAACCAAAGAACTTTCCCAAATGGAAGGCAGGGTAAGAAGAGACCTGTGGTATATTGAGAACTGGACTTTCCTGCTCGACATCCGCATCATGATAAAAACAGTAACCAACATGTTCCGGGGCGAGAAAAACGCCTATTAATCCAAATCGTAGGGACATATAAAAAATAAAAAGATATGAAAGGTATTGTACTAGCCGGAGGTTCGGGCACGCGCCTCTATCCTATTACCAAAGGAGTATCCAAACAGTTGCTCCCTGTCTTCGACAAACCCATGATTTATTATCCTATATCGGTACTTATGCTGGCCGGCATACGGGAAATACTCATTATCTCCACCCCATACGACTTACCGAGCTTCAAAAGACTGTTAGGAGACGGAAGCGATTTCGGAGTACGCTTTGAATATGCGGAACAGCCTTCGCCCGACGGACTGGCTCAGGCTTTCATCATCGGCGAGAAATTCATCGGAAATGATTCCGTCTGCCTTGTACTGGGTGATAACATATTCCACGGCAACGGCCTGTCCGCCATGTTGAGAGAATCCGTACGTGCTGCCGAAGAGGACAAGAAAGCAACGGTATTCGGTTATTGGGTCAGTGACCCCGAAAGATATGGCGTAGCGGAATTCGACAAGGAAGGCAACTGCCTCTCTATTGAAGAAAAACCTGCCCAACCTAAGTCCAACTATGCCGTGGTGGGACTCTATTTCTATCCCAACAAGGTGGTGGAAGTAGCCAAGAATATCAAGCCTTCGGCACGGGGAGAACTGGAAATCACCACCGTAAACCAGCAATTTCTTCAGGACAAGGAATTGAAAGTACAGACATTGGGCAGAGGTTTCGCATGGCTGGATACCGGTACTCACGACTCGCTGGCCGAGGCAAGTACCTACATCGAAGTCATTGAAAAGCGCCAGGGGCTGAAAGTGGCGTGCCTTGAGGGCATAGCTTTGAGAAAAGGCTGGATTACTCCGGAAAAGATGCAGGAACTGGCCCAGCCGATGCTTAAAAACCAATACGGACAATATTTACTGAAAGTTATAAAAGAACTGGGATTAGAATAATGGAAGTTATAAAAACAGCAATAGACGGGGTTTTCATTTTGGAACCCCGTATTTTTAATGATGCAAGAGGGTATTTCTTTGAAAGCTTCTCAGGACGTGAATTTGAAGAAAAAGTATGCAGGACTACATTTGTACAGGATAATGAGAGTTTCTCTACTTACGGTGTATTACGCGGCCTGCATTTCCAGAAACCTCCTTTCACACAAAGCAAGCTGGTGCGTGTGATCAAGGGAGCGGTACTGGATGTGGCTGTAGATATCCGGAAAGGTTCTCCTACTTTCGGAAAGCATGTGGCTGTAGAATTGACCGGAGAGAATCACCGGCAGTTTTTTATCCCCCGCGGATTCGCACACGGCTTTGCGGTACTAAGTGACGAGGTGTTGTTCCAATACAAGTGTGACCATTATTATGCTCCGCAAAGCGAAGGAGGAATCGCATGGGACGACCCCGATCTAGGCATAGACTGGCGACTTCCGGCCGACAAGGTTATTTTGTCCGACAAGGACAAGAAACATCCAAGATTGAAAGACTATCAAACGGATTTCGACTTTAATCAAAGTTTATATTAAAGGCTGTTTTGATTCTGCGTTTGTCCGGTTTTTGCCAGTGAAATTAAAGAAACCGAAAACTGCACACCGGACTATCGTAACGTTCAGGACAACATTTCCGAAGATTGACCTATAAAAACAGGGTGCACCTCCTACGAAAGAGATGCACCCTGTTTTTATAGGTCAATATCTTTATATCACTTCTTCTCCATCCCCTCCTGAGGAGCATTAAGCCCCTCCTTCAGATTTTCAAAGAATTCACGTCCGAACAAGATCCATGCGGAAGCGCCCGCCACTGCCAGGAAAATAAATCCGACAAGAATCACCTTCTTGCTGGTTCCCGAAGGCAGCAACGGCACACTGGCAGGTTCCACAACGGCAAATACAGGTTTGGCCTCCTGTACTTTGGCCCGTGCCACCTGCAATTGGGTAGCCACCTGGCTATACACCTGATATGCCAGATTCATATCATTCTGCAACCGTTCTCTCTCCGTCAAAGCACTTTGAAGGACAACCCCCTTATTGGCATCCATGTAATTGGCATAATTCTGCTGGGCTACATAATACTCCTGCTGGCGTTCCTTATACAATTGTTCCAGATAAGCACAATCCTGCTGGGCTTTGGAGACCCTGTACGCTGTGATATACTCCTGAAGCTTCACCACTACCGTGTCTGTAATGGCGGCCGTAACCATCGGGTCCTGCAAAGTCACCGTCACTGTGGTGATGCCGGTTTTCTTATCCACATCAGCAGTAATCGCCTTACGCATGGCTTCCACTTTCTTCGCCTGATCTTCTGTCAGGTGGAAAGGATCCAGCCTGTTCCCTTCTTCCTCTTCCTTATCGGAGAAGAGAGATTTCACCCCGCCTATAGCCGCCCCGGGCAATCCCATAACAACACCCCACCACGGAGCTTTCTGCTCATCGAGATAAGCTACAAAAGTAGTATCCACCTCACCGTCCAACGTGGTGACATGTGCATTAAACAGTTCCAGAATGAAAGGAGTAGACGCTACTATATCCGGGAAAAGAGATACGTTCAACGCATCCGCCTCACTGCCCAGACTCATGCCTCCGATCCCCAGCATGGCAGCCATTCCCGACAGGCTCCCCCCTCCGCTTTTACCGGATTCGGGAGACAATGTCACTTCCACCGTATATTGCTTGGGAATACTCAGAGCGATAATCACCCCTACAATAGCACCTATTCCGGCAACCTTCAGCAGCATCTTTCGGGCAGCCCACAACTTACGGACATACTCCATCAAATCAATTTCCAACTCCTCGTCTTCCCGTGGTCTTTCCGTATTATTCGTATAATTCTTATCTTCCGCCATACTGTTTCTATTTTAAGATATTAGCAATAGATGCAATCATAGTAGCCAACGACGCACTGGTGGTTGCTATGGACAAGGTGTTCTGCAAAGACCAGTTGCTCTTTTCCTTCACCGGAACAATCACCTCACAGCCCGGCTGGATCAGCTCACGGCTACCTTTCTTCGCTCTCTTCACCTGACCGTTCATATATACAATATACACCTTGCTCTTCTTCGCACGGAAACCGTAACCTCCGGCCTGCTCTATATAATATTTCAACGTCTTGCCATCTTCAAATGAAACGGTATTGGGATACATCACAGCCCCGCTGATACGTACCGTGTTGTTGTATTCGGGAATTTCAATCACATCCCCCTCACGCAATACGATATCCGCACTGGAGCCGGGTTTAAGCATCGCTTTTTCCAAATCGATACCCACATAATAGATATCTCCCAAATCCAGCCGGTTGACATCAATGGAGTCCTTTCCAGTCTTGGCCATGTCCAGAACCGTTTCCATACGTTTGCGTTCATCGGCATTGATACGACGGCTTAAACGGGCCCCTTTGATATAAGCAAACGGAGTCACTCCACCTGCCTTCTTGATCAAATCGGAAAGACGTTCGCTCTTCTCTGTCAGCGCATAATCACCTTCATACAAAACCTCACCGGTCACCTGCACATTCACCTGTTCCTGATAAGCAGGGCTCTTACGCACATATACCTGATCGTATGGCTGCAACACAAAACCCGGTTCTCCGTCTATCACAAAACCGTCTTTCAGAGAAAACGAGTACATTTGTCCTATGGTGGAAACCGCTTCCGTACCTTTGCTATCCTTGATACGGCGGGAAACATCCACACGGACGGTAGAAGCCGATTCCATCAATCCGCCAGCCTGGATTATAATATCCTCCAAAGTCGTATTGTCGGCAAAAGCGAACTCACCCGGACGGGCAACCTCACCATACACCATGATGCTTCCCACATCCTCCAAGTCATGAATACTGGGAATATAAAGCACATCATTACGCTGCAAAGGTACATCGGGTGCAGTACCGTCCATGATGCCTTTTATATCTACTTGAATAACCTCTTTCTTCAGATTCTCGCGCTCGCGATGCAACACCGCACGTCCTGTAAAGGCATCACCCATAAGGCCTTCAGCCTTTTCCACCAGTTGGCGGACTGTATTCAAGGTTCCTCCGAACTGATAAATGCCCGGACGATAGACAGCCCCCTTGATTTCAAGCTTGTTCTCAAAACGGTCCAGAATAGCTTCAGCAGTCAGCGCATCACCATCTTTTACCTGGAATACGAAATAATCAATATCATCAATCGTATAAATCTGATACTCCTTTCCGTTTTGACGAATCATGCGGAGAGAACGGGTATAGGCATCCCCCGAAAATCCACCGGCATACTTCAACAACGTGGCAACACTTTCGTTGTTTTTCATCTCGTATTTCATGGGGCGTTTCACATTACCCTCTATGCTAACCAACGCCTCGTATGGAGGAACGATGATCACATCGCCTTCCTGCAAGCGGATATCATCATTGATTTTACCTTTCATAATAAAATCGTACACATCTACGGTAGCGATTTTCTGTCCTCCGCGCACTACTTGTATATTGCGCAAGCTACCGATATCGCTCACGCCACCGGCACGGTACAGTGCATGAAACACGGTAGAGAAAGAAGACAATGCATAAGTTCCCGGTTGGAACACTTCCCCCATCACGTTCACCTGGATCGTCCGGCTGTTTCCCAAAGTAACCTTGATTTGTGAGGACGGGTTCTGTTCATTATCAAGCCCTGCATAAATCTTATTCAGTTCTTTACGCAAATATTGGTTGGCTTCGGCAATAGTCATGCCGTTCAGATAAATCAATCCCAAATCGGGGATCGTGATAGATCCGTCCGGAGATACATTATCGCGGATGGTGGCCTGGTTTGTACCCCAGATATCAATGATTACCTCATCACCCGGCCCCAGACGGTAATTAGGAGGAGTAGCCAGATTCACACTCGGCTCGAATGTAAGGTTTCTGGTTTCAAAAATGTCCCGTCCGTACACCTTATCCTTCTGCATTTCTTCCATATCGCCCATGCCCATCCCCTCGTAATAGCGATTGGCAGAAACACTGTCCGACAAGTTCTTCCCTACCACTCTGCCCGCAGCCGGACGTTGGTCGAAAGTAAAATTCTCTGTTACATAGATATCTTCCTGCGTCTTTGTCTTTTCACGCAAACGGTTCCGATTTTGCATCGTTGCATTTGCGTCTTTATCAGCAGATCCATTTTGCTGTTCATAAAGTTTCTTTACACGCTTAGCCTGTTCTTGTGTCACTCCTCTACGGGCTAACTCTGTAGCAATCTGACGTTGGTCTTTTCCTTGTTGCATGCCCGTCTTCACATATTCCAACACCTGTTGGTCACTCATAGATTGCTGTGCAAGCACAGAACCCGAGAGGGCAAAAACTAAGACCAGTACGGATAATAGTTTTTTTATCATATAAATTCAATAAACTTAGTAATTTAGCAGCCGCAAAGGTAGATATTATTTTCGATATAGGCGAGTATTATTTCATAAATATCCCTCTAACAAATATAAAAACGGCTGCCACCTGACGGTGTACAGCCGTTTATTCTTTAATAATCCGTTAGCAGAATTCATTCAGACTTCATTGCACAGCCCTCCTTCTTAAAAAAGGTCTGCAAGGGTAAAACTTGTGCAATACCATTCCGGCCGGATCAGCAATACATATTTACGATGGCTTCGTACAATTCCTGTTTACCGCTTACTTGCTTGGGCTCACCATTCTGCTTAGCATAAGCCACTACGTCTTCCAGTGTCAGCTTGCCTTCTTCAAATTCTTTGCCTTTGCCACTGTCGAATGAAGCATAGCGGTCTGACAACATCTTGCAGTAAGGAGATTCATTAAGCAAAGCAGCAGCACTTTCCAATGCACGCGCCATAGCGTCCATACCTGCAATATGGGCGATAAAGATATCTTCCAGATCAGTAGAGTTACGACGTGTCTTGGCATCAAAGTTGGTACCGCCATTACCCAAACCGCCGTTGCGGATAATCTGCATCATGGCCTGGGTCAGTTCGTAATTGTCGATAGGGAACTGGTCTGTATCCCATCCGTTCTGATAATCGCCACGGTTAGCGTCAATAGATCCCAACATTCCGTTATCTACCGCAACAGCCAGTTCATGTTCAAATGTATGACCAGCCAACGTAGCATGATTCACTTCAATGTTCACCTTGAAATCCTTGTCCAGTCCGTGAGTTTTCAAGAACCCTACCACAGTTTCGGTATCCACATCATATTGATGCTTAGTCGGCTCCATCGGTTTGGGTTCAATCAGGAAGGTACCTGTAAACCCTTTGCTCCGGGCATAATCGCGGGCGATGGTCAACATCTGAGCCAGATGTTCTTTCTCACGCTTCTGATCTGTATTCAATAAAGACATATACCCTTCACGTCCACCCCAGAACACGTAATTGGAGCCACCCAGTTCGATGGTAGCGTCAATAGCGTTCTTTATCTGGACAGCAGCGCGGGCAACCACATCAAATTCGGGGTTTGTAGCAGCCCCGTTCATATAGCGTGCGTGACCAAAAACATTTGCCGTACCCCATAACAATTTGATTCCGGTTTCAGCCTGTTTCTGTTTGGCATAAGCAACTATCTCTTTCAGATTCGCTTCATATTCCTCAATTGTATCGGCTTCCTCACACAAGTCCACATCATGGAAACAATAATATTCGATTCCCATTTTCTGCATGAATTCAAAGCCGGCATCCATCTTATTCTTGGCAGCCTGCACCTTATCGGCATCACCGTTCCAAGGGAATTTCTTTGTTCCGCCGCCAAACTGGTCACCGCCCTCGGCACACAACGTATGCCACCATGCCATAGCAAACTTCAACCAGTCTTTCATCTTCTTTCCGTTAATTACCTTTTCAGCATCATAATAACGGAACGCCATCGGGTTCTTACTTTCCTTACCTTCAAATTTAATCTTTCCTATACCGGGAAAATACTCTTTTGTAGCCATAATTCTTTACTTATTTTAATAACTTGTTCTAATTTATCTACTATCTTTTTTCAACACGCAGGCGGATAGCCATTTCTTTATCCGAAGGTCCTTAAAAGGCAGCCATCGCTCTCTCCAGATTGGATTTCCAGCGGGCATACGCATCATCGTAAGCAGTACGCTGTGCCACATCAGGCTCTATCACCTCCAGTTTTTCCAATGTGGCAAATGCCTCGTTGTTATCTTTATAAACACCCGCGCCTATGCCGGCCCCCTTGGCGGCGCCCACCGATCCATCCGTGTCATACAGTTCGATTACAGCCCCTGTCACTCCCGCCAACGTTTCGCGGAAGATAGGACTGAGAAACATATTGGCATGTCCGGCATGAATCTTCTGTACAGGGATACCCATCTGCTCCATGATATCAATGCCGTATTTAAACGAGAACACGATCCCTTCCTGTGCGGCACGAACAATATGCTGCTTTCCATGCAGGTTAAAATTAACTCCACATATAGAGCATCCTGTCTCTTTATTTTCCAGCATACGCTCCGCCCCGTTGCCAAAAGGAAGAATACTTACTCCGGCACTGCCGACAGGAGCCTGTGCCGCCAGCCTGTTCATATCACTGTAAGAAATACCTTCGGGAGCCACATTACGTTTCACCCACGAATTCAATATACCGGTACCATTGATACACAACAACACTCCCAGACGGGTCTGCTCGGCAGTATGATTTACATGGGCAAAAGTATTCACCCGGGATTTCGGATCATAATTCACCTCACCGTTCACGCCATATACCACTCCCGATGTTCCTGCCGTAGAAGCAATCTCTCCCGGATTGAACACATTGAGCGACAAAGCATTATTAGGCTGGTCTCCGGCGCGATAGGTTACAGGAATTCCCTCTTTCAGGCCCAATTCTTTGGCAGCCCATGCATTTACACGCCCCTGCTCGCCAAAAGTCGGTTTGATATCAGCTATCAGCGAACGGTCGAATCCATAATAATCCATCAGGAAGCCCGCGACATCATTTGCCTGAAAATCCCAGAACATCCCTTCGGACAAACCGGACACCGTGGTACAAATATCCCCCGTCAGTTTCATAGCGATATAATCGCCGGGCAGCATTATTTTATAAATACGTTCGTATACAGCAGGCTCATTCTCTTTAATCCATGCCAGTTTGGAAGCGGTAAAATTCCCCGGAGAGTTCAGCAGATGAGAAAGACATTGCGTTTCCCCCAATGCCTCAAACGCTTTCTGCCCGTATGGAACCGCCCGTGAGTCACACCATATAATAGCCGGACGTAATACATTTTGCCCTTTATCCACACAAACCAGTCCGTGCATCTGATAAGAGATACCGATAGCGGCAATTCCATCCGGACCGATCCCACTCCCGGCCATGACAGCCTGAGTTGACAATTTCAGATTTTCCCACCAATTTTGCGGATCCTGCTCAGCCCATCCGGGGCGGGCAGCCATAATAGCAGCCTCTGTTTTAGGGAAGAATGCAGAAGAAACACACTTTCCGGTCTCTGCATTTACCAAACTCGCCTTTACCGACGAACTGCCAATATCATAACCTAATAGATACATTTAAATTGAAAATTAAGAATTTAAAAATAATAGTCTCTGTCCCGATGCATCAGCATTATCCTTCCAAGGAAAGGCCGGTGAAGAATCCCAAAGCATGTACCGATTCCCCGAAACGACCAGGCGGAGTATTCTCACAGCAATCACAACAAGGCTAAAGTTATCTGTCTGTTATCACTTCGTTCCCGACTTATTATATATTGAACGGTCGAACTTATAGAAGCGTGCCGCCCTGTGGCATACACCTACCTGTTTTTCTTCCAAAGGTACTACATATGGCATCAACGCTATCTTCTTATGGAAGTTCCTTACGTCAAACACCTTATCATAAATCAACTGATAGACAGTCCGCAACTGGGCTGCCGTAAACTTCCGGGGAAGCAAGTCGAACATTGCGGAAGGAGCATATTCCACATAATGGCGTATATGCACCAATGCATCCTGCAAAATCTGGAAATGGTCGAACGCCAGGCTTTTCACCTCCGTCACAGGTGTCCAGCAAGCATCGTATTTATCAGACAGCTGTTCGAACCGTCTGTCAATCTTCACCAGTGTCAGGTAAGCGATAGTCACAATGCGGTCTATTTTCTTCTCGTCCAAACGATGAAAACGTTCCAGCCACAGCACATCCTTAGGGTTACGGGTACGGTCTTTCGATCCATACGCCTTAAACTGGGTAAGCTTCACATTCTTCAGGCCCGTCAACTCATTCAACACCCGCTTGGCCGCCTCATCCAGATCCTCATCGTCATAGATAAGGCTGCCCGGCAACTTCATGTTATTATATCCGTCCTCGGACTGTTTCCCCACCTGCCTTACCAACAGGACACGGAACTGCTCTCCATCAAACCCAATCAGCACACAGTCCACAGATACATGTAAATTAATCGTCTGGTTTATTTCCGACATAGTAATATGGCTTTTATCATTTCCGGCAGCAAAGATAAATACTATTTTTCGAATTACACAAAACAATATATCTGTCTCTTATACACATCTCCGAGCCCACGA
>ENA-OYDU01000232-OYDU01000232.1-human-gut-metagenome-genome-assembly--contig:-NODE-232-length-20153-cov-4.399194_pt1 | contig 20153 bp, 15 predicted proteins | sample MGYA00243555_ERZ652915 | MGnify/ENA primary metagenome ERZ652915 (study PRJEB26926, sample SAMN06164554) | human gut metagenome | biome: ENVO:00009003; feature: ENVO:2100002; material: ENVO:00002003...
GCTCGGAGATGTGTATAAGAGACAGATTGCCGATTTAACCAATATAGAAGATACTATCTGTAAATACTTCGTTATTTGTCAGGGAAATTCTCCCAGTCAGGTTGGTGCTATCGTAGATTCTATCAAAGAATTTACCCGTAAAGGTGCGGACAGCAAACCTTTTGCCGTTGACGGACTTCGAAATGCAGAATGGGTAGCTATGGACTATGCCGATGTATTGGTACACGTTTTTTTGCCGGAGACAAGAGCTTTTTATAATCTTGAGCACCTCTGGGCAGATGCCAAACTTACTCAAATCCCCGATTTAGACTAATCCACAATTATGGACAACAATAATACTAACAACAATAAGCCTAATAATAAGGTGAATATGCCTAAGTTCAATCTGAACTGGCTATATATGATTATTGCCCTCATGCTTCTCGGCCTTTGGTGGAGTAGCGATTCAAGAGGAAGCGGAAGCAAACTCGTTCCTTACAGCGACTTCCAGAAGTATGTCACCAATGGGTATATCAGCAAAGTGCTGGGTTCTGAGAAAACACTCGAAGCCTACGTAAAGCCGAATGCCGTAGGTGCTGTATTCGGTGCGGACTCCATGAAAGTGGGAAGAAACCCGATTATCACCAGTAACCCTCCTTCCAAGGACAGACTGGATAAATTCCTGCAGGATGAAAAAGCTGCCGGTCATTTTGACGGAATTGCGGATTATCCTGCCGATTCGGATATTTTCCCGGCAATCCTGATTAATATTCTTCCACTGGTTTTACTTATCGCCCTGTGGATCTTCTTCATGCGCCGCATGAGCGGCGGAGCAGGGGCCGGAGGCGCCAATCCGTTCAACGTAGGTAAAAGCAAAGCTCAGGTATACGAAAAAGGAGACAAAACTAACCGGATTACTTTTAAAGATGTAGCCGGACAAGCGGAAGCTAAACAAGAAGTGGAGGAAATTGTAGAGTTTCTGAGACAACCTCAGAAATACACGGAGCTGGGAGGTAAGATACCTAAAGGCGCTTTACTGGTAGGCCCTCCGGGAACCGGTAAGACTTTGCTGGCAAAAGCTGTTGCCGGTGAGGCGGATGTACCTTTCTTTTCGCTTTCAGGTTCCGACTTTGTGGAAATGTTTGTCGGAGTAGGTGCATCCCGTGTACGTGACTTGTTCCGCCAGGCGAAAGAGAAAGCTCCTTGCATTATTTTCATTGATGAAATTGACGCAGTAGGACGTGCCCGTGGCAAAAATCCAAGCATGGGTGGAAATGATGAACGCGAAAATACATTAAACCAATTATTGACAGAAATGGACGGTTTTGGTTCAAATAGCGGTGTGATCATTTTGGCCGCTACCAACCGCGCGGATATATTGGATAAGGCATTATTGCGTGCCGGTCGTTTTGACCGCCAGATTCATGTTGACTTACCCGACTTAAACGAACGTAAAGAAGTATTCGGAGTACATTTGAAGCCTTTAAAACTGGACGAAAGTGTTGATCTGGATTTGCTCGCCCGTCAAACTCCGGGATTCAGTGGGGCAGATATTGCCAATGTATGTAATGAAGCAGCACTGATCGCCGCCCGCCATGGTAAGAATGCGGTTGGGAAACAAGATTTTCTAGATGCTGTAGACCGTATTATCGGTGGTTTGGAAAAGAAAACCAAAATCATGACTGCCGAAGAAAAGCGTACTATTGCCTTACACGAAGCCGGTCACGCTACGCTGTCTTGGTTTTTGGAACATGCCAATCCTTTGATTAAGGTAACCATTGTTCCCCGTGGACGTGCATTGGGAGCCGCATGGTATTTGCCCGAAGAACGGCAGATCACAACCAAAGAGCAGATGCTGGATGAAATGTGTGCCACTTTAGGGGGACGTGCAGCCGAAGAACTGTTCACCGGACATATTTCAACCGGTGCCATGAACGATTTGGAACGTGTGACAAAACAATCATATGGAATGATTGCTTATGCCGGAATGAGTGAAAAGTTACCCAACTTATGTTATTACAGCAACGATGAATACTCTTTCAGCAAGCCTTACAGTGAACGTACAGCCGAACTGATTGACGAAGAAGTGAAAAGAATGATCAACGAACAATATGATCGGGCAAAAGCAATATTATCCGAACATAAAGATGGTCACAACGAGCTGGCCCGTCTGTTGGTTGAAAAAGAAGTAATTTTCGCCGAAGATGTGGAACGCATTTTTGGCAAACGCCCCTGGACTTCACGTTCAGAAGAAATTATGGCTTTAGAAGCTACAGCAAAACCAGTAGAAGTAACCGAAGATTTTGAAGAGAAGAATTCTTCAGATTCTGAGGAAAAGGAAAAAGAAAAAAAAGAAGCATAACATCGTAGAAAGATCTGTCAACTATATAAGCATTGTCATTCTGAATGATACAAAGAGTCCGTAATAATCCAGATATATCCGGATTCTTCATAGTCACTCAGAATGATAAAAAAACAGATCTTCTACTTTGATTTTTGAATCACTTAAGACTAACGACCGTGAAAAGCAATTTCTTACAACGTGCCATAACCGGAATTATTTTTGTTGCAGTACTGATAGGCTGCATCGTGGGAGGGGCTGTCTCATTCGGCATCCTATTTGCCATTATCAGCGCATTGGCAATCAATGAATTCTGTAATTTGGTCAATCATGTAGAAGGAATACAAGTAAATAAACGTATATGTATTCTCAGCGGAATTTTTCTTTTCCTGTGCTTTTTCTATTTTGGAATAGATCCTTCACAAACAGGTATATTTATTCCTTATTTAGCTTTATTTATTTATCTGATGGTCAGCGAACTTTATTTGAAAAAAGAAAACCCGCTGAATAATTGGGCTTATGCCATGTTAAGCCAGATGTATATTGCCTTGCCATTCGCTTTGCTGAATGTATTGGCTTTCCATTCGGACGAAACAGCCAGCCTTTCACAATACAACGCTATTCTCCCACTATCTATTTTTATATTCAACTGGGTGAATGATACAGGTGCTTACTGTACAGGCATGCTATTTGGCAAACATAAACTATTTGAACGCATCTCTCCTAAGAAGTCATGGGAAGGCTCTATTGGCGGCGGCATTTTCTGTATCATAGCTTCTTTCCTGCTATCTCACTTCTTCCCTTTCATGTCTACCGGAGTATGGATCGGACTAGCATTGACAGTGGTAGTATTCGGAACCTGGGGAGATTTAACGGAATCTTTATTAAAACGCCGTCTAGGCATCAAAGATTCGGGCAATATTTTACCGGGACACGGTGGAATGCTCGACCGTTTTGACAGCGCGATTCTCGCAATCCCGGCAGCAGTAGTCTATCTGTATGTAGTTTCTTTATTTTAACTCCGCCAAATCCAAAGGATTAAAGCCCGGTACATCCTCGCCAGTGAGCGGATAAGAGAAAATATATGTTTTTTCTTCCCCGTCCACAGGATTAACCAATACCTTTATTCCTTTCAATTCACTGTTTTCCGGTGAATAATCATCTAATTTAAAAGAAACCATACCAGGTACCAATCTGCCCTGACTTCCGTTGTTATTATAGCGGAGTTCCAAATGCGCATATCCGTCCTTTGTCCAAGGAATCATCTCATTCACAACCAGATTAAGAATAGGTTTCTGCGGACTGGGAAAATTCAACATAAAACGTACATTCAGATAGTCATCAGAAGGCCACATATCCTTGATCTGTACTTTCATATTTCCAATACTGTCCATATTATCGGGGTTCAATCCGATAATTTTCTGAACAGGTACTAAGGTATAGTCATTCAAACGGATATTATAAGCAAATCCACTTTCACCGGCTTCCAAAAAAGAATAATTTCCAAAAATCCGTTCTCCTGCCTTCAAATCCCGGTAAGGAACAATATGCTGCACCACCCACAACTTCTCTCCGTTGTCCAACACCAAATAAGGAGCATCATACTGAGGTTGTTTTTCTACGGTAGCCATAGCTATAGTCACCGTACTGTCCGGATCACTTTCATCATTACCACAAGATGAAAAGGCGAATACTCCGCTCAAAAGAAGCATCGCCCCTAACATAGATTGAAAAAAATATTTCATATACTTCCAAGGTTTAAGTTGTTTACCCGAAAGAACAAAAAGAGATCGTGAAAAGTTTATTTCTTCAACAAAGCTACCATTTCACGGGCTGCTGTCCCCGAAGCTCCTGCCGGACCTAAAATCTGAATAATACGATCATACTCTTCCAACACCTTATTTCTGTATACCTTATTATATAAAAGAGATTCTAACTCTGAACGCACGTTATCCACCGTCATCGTATCCGCCACCAGTTCACGAACCACTTCCTTGTCGGCTACCAGATTAACCAACGAAATATATTTCACTTTTAGAATATGCCGGCGAAGAAAAGCGATAAATTTCCCTACCGGAGTATAGTAACACACCACTTGAGGAACACGGAAAAGAGCTGTTTCCAAAGTTGCAGTACCCGAAGTCACCAATGCCGCCTGCGCGTGCTGCAACAACCTGTAGGTCTGTCCGAAAATGATTTTAACCGGTACATTCGGATTTATATAATCCGAATAATAGGCAGGGTCCATCCCCGGAGCCCCTGCCAGCACCAATTGATAATCTTTGGTAAACGGAGCAGCAGCCTCCAGCATCATCGGCAGGTTGTCTTTGATTTCCTGTTTCCGGCTGCCCGCCAACAATGCGATAACAGGCTTTTCGGACAAGCCATTATCCGCCACAAATTCCGGAAATCCATCCGGATGTTCCTTACAATAAGCATCCACTGCATCTACACAAGGATTACCCACATAATGAACAGGGTACTGATGTCCGGCAAAAAACTCAACCTCAAAAGGCAGGATGGAAAACAGTTCGTCCACATCCCGCTTGATATTTTTAATCCTATACTCTTTCCAAGCCCATATTTTAGGAGAAATATAATAGTAGACAGGTATTTTCGTCTGCTTCTTTATAAACTCGGCTATTTTCAGGTTAAAGCCGGGATAATCCACCAGAATCACTACATCAGGAGTCCAACGAACAATGTCCTGCTTACATTCTTTCATATTCCGAAAGATAGTACGCAAATGCAACAACACCGGGATAAAACCCATATAAGCCAGTTCTTTGTAATGTTTCACCCGCGTTCCACCAACAGCCGTCATCAAGTCCCCGCCAAAGAAACGGAATTCTGCTTCCGGATCTTCCTGTATCAAGGCACGCATCAAATTAGATGCGTGCAAATCGCCTGATGCCTCGCCTACTATCAAATAGTATTTCATACTTCCAGATTCCAGTTTTTCAACTCATTCATCATCCCATAAGCAGTCACATCAATTTGGGTCGGAGTTACCGCCACATACCCATGCCCTAATGCCCAGTGATCCGAATCTTCCGCTTCCGGTTCATAGTTATCAAACTCTCCGGTCAGCCAGAAATACTCTCCCCCCCGAGGATGCAGACTACGCTTCCATTCATTAATCCAAGCCCCATTCGTCTGACGGCAGATGCGTACCCCTTTCAAGGAAGCTGTATCCGGAAAGTTCACATTCAAGCAAATCCCCAAAGGCAAGCCATGCTCCAGGACCTGCTCAGTAATACGGCGTATATAAGGCAGCGATGAAGAGAAATCAGCATCCGCAAAATGATTACATAATGAATATCCGATAGAAGAGATCCCCTTCAGACACCCTTCAATCACTACCCCCATCGTACCGGAATAATGCACATTCACTGAAGAATTATCACCGTGGTTTATTCCACCTATCACCACATCGGGACGACGGGGAACCACCGTATGCAATGCCAGTTTCACACAATCTACCGGTGTGCCCGTACATTTATACACAGTCAAATCCTCCTCTTCACGTACCTTGTAATACTTCACAGGATGCTCGGAAGTGATCGCCCCCGAAGCTCCCGAACGAGGACCGTCCGGTGCCATTACGATTATCTCACCCATTCCACGCAACCCGCGTATCAATTCATTCAATCCCTTAGCTTCCACGCCGTCATCATTTGACAGCAATATCAACGGTTTTTCTTTCTTCATATTTTTCCACTCTTTTTCTCGGAGCGTAAAGATACAACTCTTTGCCGGAACTACCCCTCACCGGAAAAGAAAATTATCTTAATGTTCTACAACCCAGTGCTAAAAATAGAATAGAATTGAATGAAAATTTCTATCTTTGCCGCCGTTGAGTTATTAACAAAACCAATGAGTTATCAACAGTTTTGCTAATGTCTGCCGTTTTTTATAGGTGCAATCACCTATTATTTGTTACTTCGCAGCGAGAAAAACTGATTAATATGGGAAAAATTATTGCTTTAGCCAATCAAAAAGGTGGCGTAGGTAAAACTACCACAACGATTAACCTCGCAGCTTCTCTGGCAACACTGGAGAAAAAGGTGCTGGTTATTGATGCAGACCCTCAGGCCAACGCATCATCAGGATTGGGTGTGAACATCAAAGAGGTAGAATGCTCTATCTATGAATGTATTATCAACGAAGCCGATATACGGGAAGCAATTTATACCACCGACATTGACGGACTCGACATTGTTTCTTCACACATCGACCTGGTTGGCGCAGAAATAGAAATGCTGAACCTGGAAGACCGCGAGAAGATCATGAAAAAAGTATTAGCCCCCATGCGGGACGAATATGACTATATCCTGATAGACTGCTCCCCGTCGTTAGGCTTGATAACAATCAATGCGCTGACAGCAGCCGATTCAGTGATTATCCCTGTTCAATGCGAATATTTTGCATTAGAGGGCATCAGCAAATTGCTGAATACCATTAAGATTATTAAATCGAAACTGAATCCTTCACTGGAAATAGAAGGCTTCCTGCTGACAATGTTCGATTCACGTCTGCGTCTGGCCAACCAGATTTATGATGAAGTGAAACGCCATTTTCAAGAATTGGTATTCAAGACAATTATACAGCGTAACGTCAAACTGAGCGAAGCTCCCAGCCACGGCATTCCTGCAATATTGTATGATGCCGACTCTACCGGAGCCAAGAATCATTTGGCATTGGCACAAGAAATTATAACACGTAACAGTAAGTAAACAATGGCAGTACAGAAGAAATTTGCTTTAGGACGCGGGCTTGACGCACTGATCTCGACTGAAGAAGTAAAGACAGCCGGCTCATCTTCTATCAACGAGATAGAACTGAGCAAAATATCCGTCAACCCTAACCAGCCGCGTCGTGAATTTGATCCGGTGGCGTTACAGGAGTTGGCCGACTCTATTGCCGAAATTGGTATCATCCAACCCATTACGTTGCGTCAACTGAGTGAAGACTCTTACCAGATCATAGCCGGAGAACGTCGTTACCGCGCCTCCATACAGGCAGGACTTAAATCTATTCCGGCATACATCCGCACAGCCGATGACGAGAATGTAATGGAAATGGCGTTGATTGAAAATATTCAGCGTGAAGATTTGAATTCATTGGAGATTGCACTGGCTTATCAACATTTATTGGAACAATATGCATTGACACAGGAACGGCTGAGCGAACGTGTAGGGAAAAAACGTACCACTATCGCCAATTATCTGCGCCTGCTGAAACTTCCGGCCCAGATTCAAGTAGCATTGAAAAACCGCGAAATAGACATGGGACACGCCCGTGCCTTATTGTCCTTAGATGATCCTAAGACCCAAATACGTATCTTTAATGAAATACAGTCACAAGGCTATTCTGTCCGTAAAGTGGAAGAAATTGTCAAGGCACTGAGCAGTGGCGAGACAGTGGACAGCGGTGGGAAGAAGATCAAACCGAAAGGCTCCAAACTATCCGAGGAATACACTTTGCTGCAAAGCCACCTCTGCGGATTCTTCGGTTCGAAAGTACAGCTATCATGTACAGCCAAAGGAAAAGGCAAGATCAGTATTCCGTTCAATAACGAAGAGGACTTGGAACGAATCATGGAAATACTGGATTCACTGAAAAAGAAAGAATAAAGCGTTATTACTACATTGAAAAGAAGAACATCCACATATAAACTGTTTACATTCCTGCTTTTATGCCTTATGATGGCTGGAAGCATGAATGTTCACGCCCAAAAGGCACGCAACCGCCGTATGGGTATAAAGACAGATTCTATTATACAAGTCAAAGATTCACTTGTCATTGACAGCCTGAAACTGCTGGAAGAACGGCAAAAGATAGAAAATATGGAAGCACCTGTTGATACTGCCGCTTTAGTCCGTAAAAATGATTCCATACAGAAAGCAATGGCTGCCGAAACAAAACCCCGGTTTATCCCGAACTCCAACCGTGCCATCTGGCTGGCGTTGGTAATTCCCGGCGGAGGACAGATATACAACCGTAAATATTGGAAACTGCCGATAGTATATGGTGGGTTTGTGGGATGTGCATATGCGCTGACCTGGAACAACAGAATGTACAAGGACTATTCTCAAGCCTATCTGGATATTATGGACGATGACCCTGATACCAAAAGCTACGAAGACTTCCTGCCTCATGGCATGAGCGCGGAAGGTATGGAGGACACCTTTAAAAAACGAAAAGATTTCTATCGCCGAAATCGGGATTTAAGCATATTCTGTTTTATCGGTGTATATATACTGTCTGTCATAGACGCATACGTGGATGCCGAACTATCTGATTTTGACATATCCAAAGACTTAGGTCTTCAAATACAACCTGTTATTTTTAATGACGGCCGGAGCAGGATACCTAATACAATAGGCCTGCAATGCAGCTTCAAATTTTAATCGCATGAAAAACTTTTTAATTGGTTTATTTACATTTATAGGAACAACGGGAATAAGCGCACAAACCCAAAGTATTACCGTTCACTCGCAAACTACAGGAAAAGAAGAAATTATTGATGTTCCTGAAAGTATGCAGTCAGAAATGGACAGTCTTTACTGGGACTGGCAATCTAAGAATCACATCACATTGGGAGAGAACTGCACAATGGCCTCTACCAACCCTGTTGTAAGTGATTCCATCTATATGGATCGTCTGTCACGTATTCCCTCTATCATAGAAATGCCTTACAATGAGGCAGTACGCAAATTCATTGATATGTATGCCGTCCGTCTGCGCAATAAAGTATCCTTTATGCTTGCGGCAACCAATTTTTATATGCCTATCTTTGAAGAAGCACTTGATTTATACGACCTTCCTCAAGAACTGAAATATCTGCCGATTATAGAGTCCGCCTTAAATCCTGTCGCTGTTTCCCGCCAGGGAGCTACCGGCTTATGGCAGTTTATGCTGGGTACAGGAAAAATATACGGGCTGAAGAACAATAGCCTGATAGACGAAAGACGGGACCCGGTCAAATCAACTTGGGCGGCAGCACGTTACCTGAAAGACCTGTACGACATCTATCAAGACTGGAATCTGGTATTGGCAGCTTACAACTGCGGGCCGGGCACTATCAACAAAGCCATACGCCGTGCCGGAGGAGCCACGGATTATTGGACAATCTACAACTATCTGCCCAAAGAAACCCGTGGGTACGTTCCTGCTTTCATAGCGGCAAACTACATCATGACCTATTATTGCGAACATGGCATCTGTCCCATGGAAACACAGCTTCCCAACGCTACAGACACCATTCACATTAACAAAGACCTCCACTTACAACAAGTGGCAGAAGTATGCAACATCAACCTAGACCAGCTTCGCAGCCTGAACCCCCAATACAAAAAGGATATTATTCCCGGTAACAGCGAGTTGTGCGCACTTCGTCTGCCCAATAACTTTGTCAGTACTTTCATTGACCGCCAAGACAGCGTGTTCGCTTATAAGCCCAATGAATATCTGACCAAAAGAAAAACGGTAGCCATCAAGGAAACAACCAGTAGCAGAAACCGCTCATCCAAGGGAACTCTTTATCATAAAATCAAACAAGGAGACACATTGGGAGGAATTGCTGCCAAATACCACGTATCCATCAGCCAATTACGTAATCTAAACGGTATAAAGGGCAATAATATCAGAGCCGGAAGAAGTTTGCGGATCAGATGATTGATAAAAAATACAGATTTAACACTATACATTTTCTGAAAATACTTGCTTGAATATGTTTTTTGTATATTTTTGCAGTATAGATTATAGGAGGCAAAGATATGACGGATGAAAAGCAGACTCAGGAACAGGCGGATGAGGAAATGATAAACCAAGGGTTTCAGGAACTTTTGGACAGTTATCTAGCGACCAAGCACCGCAAAAAAGTAGAAATCATCACAAAGGCATTCAATTTTGCCAAACAAGCACATAAAGGAGTAAAACGACGCTCGGGTGAACCATACATCATGCATCCCATAGCCGTTGCTAAAATTGTATGTACCGAAATAGGACTGGGATCAACTTCCATTTGTTCGGCTTTACTGCATGATGTGGTTGAAGATACAGACTACACTGTGGAAGACATTGAAAATCTGTTTGGTCCTAAAATCGCACAGATTGTAGATGGCCTGACTAAAATATCCGGCGGCATATTCGGAGACCGGGCTTCCGCACAAGCCGAGAATTTCAAGAAATTGCTACTGACCATGAGTGATGACATCCGGGTTATCCTCATCAAAATAGCCGACCGTCTGCATAATATGCGTACACTTGGCTCCATGCTTCCCAACAAGCAATACAAAATTGCCGGAGAAACCTTATACATCTATGCGCCACTGGCTAACCGCTTGGGGTTAAACAAAATAAAGACAGAACTGGAAGATCTCAGTTTCAAATATGAGCATCCGGAAGAATATGCACAGATAGAATCCAAGCTACAAGAAACACAAGCGGAACGCGAAGAAGTATTCCGTGAATTTACAGCACCTATCCGCGCACAACTGGACAAAATGGGTATCAGCTATCAATTGATAGCACGAGTCAAATCCCCTTATTCCATCTGGAACAAGATGCAGACCAAGCATATCACATTTGAAGAAATATATGATATCCTGGCTGTCCGTATCATCTTCTGTCCCAAAAATCCGGAAGAAGAACTCAACGAGTGCTTTAACATATACGTATCCATATCCAAGATTTATAAACCGCACCCAGACCGCTTGCGCGACTGGGTAAGCCATCCTAAAGCCAACGGCTATCAGGCACTTCACGTAACTCTGATGAGCAACAAAGGCCAATGGATAGAAGTGCAGATACGCAGCGAGCGGATGAATGATGTAGCCGAACAAGGCTTTGCCGCACACTGGAAATATAAAGAAGGCGGAGGCAGTGAGGACGAGGGCGAACTGGAAAAATGGCTGCGTACCATCAAGGAAATTCTGGATGATCCGCAACCGGATGCCATGGACTTTCTGGATACCATCAAACTGAACCTGTTCGCTTCTGAAATATTTGTCTTCACTCCGAAAGGTGAAATCAAAACGATGCCGCAAAACTGTACGGCACTGGATTTTGCATTCTCCATCCATACATTCTTGGGCAGCCATTGCATCGGAGCTAAAGTCAACCACAAGCTGGTGCCCTTGAGCCACAAACTGCAAAGCGGCGACCAGGTGGAGATTCTTACTTCCAAATCACAACATGTACAGCCTTCGTGGATAAACTTTGCCACCACTGCAAAAGCCAAGGCTAAGATACAGGCCATACTGAAACGCGAACAGCGAGGTATGCAGCAGGCCGGTGAGGAAATGTTACGGGAATTCTTCTCCAGGGAGGGAGTAGAGTACACTCCCGAAAACATACGAAAGATCTGTAATCTGCATACCCTCAAGACACAGGAAGAATTGTTTGCAGCCATCGGATTCAAAACAATCATTCTAGGAGAAAACGATAAAAACGAACTGAAAGACAAACCGGTTTCCAGTAACTGGAAAAAGTATATCTCTTTCGCTTTCGGAGGCAGCAAGACAAACAAGGAGAAACCGACAGAAGAGAAGGTTCCCCTACCAAAGATAGACAGCAAGAAAATATTGAAACTGACTCCCGAAGCTATCCAAAAGAACTATGTGATAGCAGAATGCTGCAAACCTATTCCGGGAGATGACGTTTTGGGATATATAGGCGACAATAATCGTATCATCATCCACAAACGCCAATGTCCGTTGGCTACCAAACTGAAAAGCAGTTATGGCAACCGCTTGTTGGCTGTCCAATGGGAAACAGGAAAGTCCTTGTACTTCCCTGTAAATATCTACATAAAAGGTATTGACCACATCGGTCTGTTAAACAAGGTAACAGAAATCATTTCACAACAATTGAATGTAAATATCCACAAGTTGAATATTGAAAGTAACGATGGTATCTTTGAAGGAAGAATACAGCTATTTGTGCACGATGTGGATGATGTAAAATCCATCACTACCAACCTAAGGAAAATAGATGAGATAAAAACCGTCACCCGTATCGAAAAGTTCGAAGACCAGCCGAATTAACCAATACCAGTTTCACCGCAGATTACACTGATTTGTCCATAACGATTATCTGCAACTCGTTTTTAATCCGTGCAATCTGTGGTGAATATTCTTAAGTCAGGTAATCCAGTTCTTTACGCATACTGACCAATTCCTCACGTATCAGTTTCAATCTGTCCAAAATCTCCGTAGTACGGATAGTGGTTTCCCTGTTCATCTTCAGTTTCTGCTTAGCCCCCTGTAAAGTCATCCCTTTCTCTTTCACCAGATGATAGACCAGCCGGATATTCTCAATATCCTCTTTACGATACTGACGGACATTCCCTCCCGCCTTCTTGGGCGAAATAATAGGAAATTCCTTTTCCCAATAACGCAACAAGGATTCATTTACATCAAACATCTTCGCCACTTCCCCAATGGAATAGTAAAGTTTCAATTCTTTATTCGGATTATAGGCCATGGTAAATTAAAATTAAGAATTAAAAATTCACGGCTAGTCAAATACCTTACCGTGATTGGCTGCAATCTGTATCATCTTGTCATAATCTTCCGCACTCAAATCCATGAAATAATAATTCACAGGATTCTGCACTTTTCCTTTCACGTGCACTTCATAGTGCAAGTGCGGCCCGGTACTCTTGCCCGTATTTCCTACCTCCCCTATCACTTCCCCACGTACCACCTTTTGCCCCGGGCGAACCTTATACTTGCTTAAATGTGCATACCAAGTCACGTACCCGAAACCATGATCCACCTGGATCAGATTTCCATAACCGGTTTCCCATCCCGCCTTTACCACCGTTCCGTCTCCCGTAGCATAAACAGGAGTACCTATATTGGCAGAGAAATCCATTCCCGCATGAAACTTGGCTGTTTTATAAATAGGATCTATACGTACACCGTAACCTGAAGCCGTCTTCTTCAAATTCTTATTGGATACCGGCATTATGGCCGGAATACATTTCAGCATCTCGTCATGATTCTTGCACAAATCCACCACCTCGTCAAAAGACTTGGACTGGATATAAAGCTGCCGGTTCAACATATCCAGCTTCTGAGTGGTATTGATAACCAGATCGGCATTCGCCATATCCCGCAACTGTTCATAGCGGTTTGTCCCCCCATAACCGGCCTTACGGACTGCATCCGATACAGGATCGGCCTGCAACACCACCCGATACAAATTATCATCACGCTGCTGGATATCCTGCATCACCCCCATAGCCTCATCCAGACGATGGGACAACACATTATACTGGGCCAGCAAACGGGTATTCTCTATACGGAGCTCCTTCTCGGACGGAGAACCAAAGATCAATAATAAGATAATGAAACTGCCTGCCCCCAAGCCCATTCCCACAAACAAACGGCGCAAGATGCTTAAGGCACGCTGCCTCACTGTGGGGTAAATGCGGTCATAAGTTCGGGTCTTAGGATTATAAATATAGTAGACTTTACGCATCTAATTCTGCTTTTTGAAGTTTTTAATGCACAACACATCAATATTTTGCACAATTCTTGACGACAAAAATAATAAAACCAATTATCTTTGCAAATCCTTTTTGAGAATATTAACTAGAAGACAATATATTATAAGCGACATGATGACAGCTAAAGAAATTAGAGATTCTTTCAAAAGCTTTTTCGAGTCGAAAGGACACCAGATTGTCCCATCGGCTCCGATGGTCATTAAAGATGACCCCACATTGATGTTCACCAATGCAGGTATGAACCAGTTCAAAGACATTATTCTGGGCAACCACCCGGCCAAATACAAAAGAGTCGCGGACTCACAAAAATGTTTGCGTGTAAGCGGCAAGCACAATGACCTGGAAGAAGTGGGACATGATACCTACCACCATACTATGTTCGAAATGCTGGGCAACTGGTCTTTCGGAGATTACTTCAAGAAAGAAGCTATCGGCTGGGCATGGGAATATCTGGTAAATGTACTGAAGATAGATCCGAAAGATCTGTATGCCACCGTATTCGAAGGAAGTCCCGAAGAAGGACTGGAACGGGACAACGAAGCCGCCTCTTACTGGGAACAGTTCCTGCCAAAAGACCATATCCTCAATGGCAACAAACATGACAACTTCTGGGAAATGGGTGATACAGGTCCCTGCGGCCCGTGTTCCGAAATCCATATCGACTCACGTTCGGAAGAAGAAAAAGCTCAAATCCCCGGCAACCAACTGGTAAATAAGGATCATCCGCAAGTAATCGAGATCTGGAATCTTGTATTCATGCAGTTCAACCGCAAAGCAGACGGTTCACTGGAAGGTCTTCCTGCCAAAGTGATCGATACCGGTATGGGATTCGAACGTTTGGTGCGCACACTGCAAGGCAAGACATCCAACTATGACACTGATGTGTTCCAACCGATACTGAAAGCCATTGCCGAAATGGCAGGAACCACCTATGGTCAAGACAACCAGAAAGATATCGCCATGCGCGTTATAGCCGACCATATCCGTACCATCGCATTCTCAATCACCGACGGCCAGTTGCCCAGCAACGCAAAAGCCGGCTATGTAATCCGCCGTATCCTCCGCCGTGCCGTCCGTTACGGATATACTTTCCTGGGACAGAAACAAGCATTCATGTACAAGCTGCTGCCTGTATTGATTGAGAATATGGGCGAGGCCTATCCGGAGTTGAACGCACAGAAAACACTGATCGAGAAAGTGATCAAAGAAGAAGAAGAATCTTTCCTGCGCACACTGGAAACAGGTATCCGTCTGTTGGACAAGACTATGAACGATGCCAAAGCTGCCGGGAAAAAAGAGATCAGCGGTGTGGATGCCTTTACATTATATGACACTTTCGGTTTCCCCCTCGACCTGACAGAACTGATTCTCCGAGAAAACGGCATGACTGTAAACGAAGAAGAGTTCAACGCCGAAATGCAGAAACAAAAAGAACGCGCCCGTAACGCGGCAGCCGTTGAAACCGGCGACTGGATCACCATAAAGGAAGGTGACACCCACTTTGTAGGTTATGACTTTACCGAATATGAAACCAGCATCCTGCGCTATCGCCAGATCAAGCAGAAAAACCAGACACTGTATCAAATTGTACTGAGCGATACTCCTTTCTATGCCGAAAGTGGTGGTCAGGTAGGTGATACAGGGGTGATCGTAAGCGAATTCGAAACCATTGAAATCATTGACACCAAGAAGGAAAACAACCTTCCTATCCATATCACCAAAAAACTGCCCGAACACCTTGACGTTCCGATGATGGCTTGTGTAGATACAGAAAAACGTGCCGCCTGTGCCGCCAACCACTCTTGTACTCACTTGCTGGACGAAGCGTTGCGCCAGGTATTAGGAACTCACGTAGAACAAAAAGGTTCTTTGGTAACCCCTGAGTCATTACGTTTCGACTTCTCTCACTTCCAGAAAGTGACTGACGAGCAACTTCGTGAAGTGGAACATTTGGTAAATGCCAAAATCCGTGAGAACATCCCTTTGACGGAATACCGCAATCTTCCTATCGAAAAGGCAAAAGAACTGGGTGCTATTGCTTTGTTCGGTGAAAAATACGGTGATGAGGTACGTGTTGTCCAATTCGGAAACTCTATTGAATTCTGTGGAGGTACCCACGTTCCGGCTACAGGCAAGATCGGTATGGTCCGTATTATCAGCGAAAGCTCTGTTGCTGCCGGTGTGCGCCGTATCGAAGCTATCACGGGTGCCAAAGTAGAGGAATTGATGGATACGGTCCAAGATACGCTGAATGACTTGAAGGCATTGTTCAACAATGCCCCCGATCTGAAAGTCGCCATCCGCAAGTATATTGACGAAAATGCAGGATTGAAGAAGCAGGTGGAAGAGTTCATGAAAGAAAAGGGCGCCGCACTGAAAGCCAGACTGGTAGAGAATGCCAAAGAAATAAATGGTGTGAAAGTGGTGAAAACCATCATTCCGATGTCTGCCGACGTAGTGAAAGATATTGCCTTCCAGCTGAAAGGTGAGATTCCTGCCAATCTGTTCGTTGTAATAGGTAGTGTGGACAACAACAAACCGATGCTGACTGTCATGATTAGCGAAGACCTGGTAAAAGCCGGACAGAATGCAGGCAAACTGGTCCGTGAAGCAGCCAAACTGATTCAAGGCGGCGGCGGTGGTCAGCCCCACTTCGCAACGGCAGGCGGTAAGAATCCCGACGGTCTGAATGCGGCTGTTGATAAAGTGATAGAGCTGGCTGCATTGTAATCTATTCGAATTTCGTCCATATTTCGTATATATCAAAACTCCGCCATCTGGTCTGAAAGCCGATGGCGGAGTTTTTTTATCTGGTTTACTAAGCCTTTTCTTCTTTATGGATAAGGGAAATAAAAAGGAAGATTTCTATCTCCCAAGCCTTTGGAGTTATCTCCATAGCCTTTGGAGTTAACTCCATAAGCTTGGGAGTTAACTCCAAAGGTTATGGAGATAGAATACAAACGTTCAAAAAGGCTTAGCCATAAAGAAAAAAACATTAACCAAACGGTTGAAAACATATCATCAGTCATTAACACCTCACTGACTGCCCGCTCATTCCGTCTGCTCCTTCGGCCAGTTCACTAGATACAGAATTTCCGTAGCACGGGTGAAAGCCGTATACAGCCAACGGAAATAATCCGGAGTCAACATATCCTCCGTCATATAACCCTGATCCAAAAAGACCCGTTTCCACTGGCCACCCTGCGCTTTGTGACAAGTAACGGCATACGCATATTTCACCTGCAAGGCATTGTAATGAGGATCGGCTTTCATTTTCTTCATCCGCTCACGTTTCACTGTTATATCAGCATAATCCTCCAATACCGAATAAAATAACCTGTCATTCAATTCTTTAGGCAGTGCGGGTGTTTCAGTATGCAAGGTATCCAACAAAAGTTTCACCTCCAGTTCCATACCATCATAGTCGGGGAACGCCAGCACCACATCGGCAAAACGAAAGCCGTATGCCTCACGCACCCGACGGACACGGCGAACCACAGCTATATCTCCATTGGCTATAAAATCAATCTCCTTACAACCCTCCGTCCAAAAATAGTTATTCTTCGCCACCATCAGCAGGTCACCGCTGTTCAGCTCATCCTCCCGAAACAGAATCGTATTCCTAATTCCCTTATTATAAATATTCGCCCGTTTATTGGAACGGCAGACCACAATCGTTTCGTCCATACCTGCCTGACCGTAACAATCATTGATTACCTCAATCAGCTCACTACCAGAAACCATCCGGATATCCGGAAACCCTTCCACACGGACAGAAGGCAAAGTGAGAAAATTTTCCTCGGATATGTAGCGGCGCAATTCTGTCGCATTCCAAAGAATCCCCGAATCATGCATCTGACGGACCACCTCAGTGAGCTGCGCCTCATATACTTCCATGCCATACCCGCGTAACTTATCGGCCGAAAGAGCCGGACTCTCCTCCTCTCCCACCGGAGGAAGCTGCGCCGTATCTCCTATCAGCATCAGACGGCAACCTGTTCCGGCATATACATATTGAATCAAGTCGTCCAGCAAACGCCCTGTACCAAAGACCGCCCCCGCCAATCCGTCATTAGCGATCATCGACGCCTCATCCACAATAAACAAAGTATGCTGATGCAGGTTATCATCCAAAGAAAAGTTGTCCAGGTCATTTGAAAAGTTGCGCTGGCGGTAAATCTTCTTATGGATAGTATAAGCCGGATGCTGTGCATAATGTGAAAAGACTTTAGCCGCCCTTCCCGTCGGAGCAAGCAGAACACACTTTTGCTGTAACTGGTCCAAGGTCTTCACCAATGCTCCGATAAGGGATGTTTTACCCGTACCGGCATATCCCTTTAAGAGAAAAACCGAGTCCGATTGGCGGGAAAAGAGAAAATCTGCTAAAAATTTAACAGCTTTTTCTTGTTCTAAAGTTGGTTTATATAGAAAATTTCCCTTAATTTGCTGCACTAAATAACTATTAATCATAATTGCGTAATAAAAAGTTCCTTGAACTGTGCGTTATTAGATTTATTTGTTTTATTTTTGCGATGCGAATATAAACTAAAAAAAACACATATTTATCATGAAAACAGTTATTAATATTGTATTGGCTGCTTGCGTTATCGGTTTGATATACGTTTGCTACGGCAGTATCATGGGACCGATCAACTTCGATGACGCTAAAAAGACTAGAGAGAAACAAGTTATTGCACGCTTAATTGACATCCGTAAGGCACAGTTGGAATACCGTAACCTGCACAATGGACGATATACTGCAAGCTTCGACACCTTGATTGATTTCGTCAAAACTGCAAAACTTCCGTTTGTAAAGAAAGAAGGAGTTTTGTCTGATACACAACTGGAAGCCGGTATGACTGAAAAGAAAGCGATGGCAATCATCAACAAAGCCAAAAAGACCGGTAACTGGAAAGAAGTTGAAAAAGAAGGTTTGATGAACTTCAAACGTGATACTTTATGGGTTGCCGTAACAGATACAATCTATGCTCCGGGCTTCAACGCAGACTCTTTGAGATATGTTCCCTTCGGAAACGGCGTACAATTTGAGATGGTTACCCGCAGCGATACTACCAAATCGGGTGCTCCTTTGAACTTGTTCCAAGCTCAAACTCCGTATGAAACATATTTGGGCGGCTTGAATACTCAAGAATTGGCTAACCTTAAAGACCTTCAGACCAAATTGGGTAAATATTGCGGTTTAAGAGTGGGTGATATCGAACAGCCTAACAATAACGCAGGTAACTGGGAATAAGAATGACTGAACGTATCGATTTTACAAAATCGGAACAATATACATTATCCATCCGCCTCAGTGCGGATGGATTTTCTTTTTCTATCTATAACCCACTGACAGATAATGATTTCTGCTTTGTTCCGCATCCGGTCAACACCGGATATTCCATGACGGCCAATCTGAAAGATATGCTGACTAAAACAGAAGCGCTGAAGTATCCGTATAAACGGGTTAACATCTTGTATGACTCCCCCCGTTTCACCCCTGTTCCTTTGGAATTATTCGAAGACGAACAGATGGATACAATTTTCTATCATAATTTTCCTAAAGCTAAAGGAAATAACGAGATTGTACTTTGCAATGTCCTGGGAAGAAGCAATGTGGTAATACTTTTTGCTATGGACAAACATACCCATTTGTTACTGACTGAACATTTTCCTACGGCTCGTTTCTTCTCCACCGCCAGCCCGCTGACTGAATATTTCGCCCGGAAAAGCCGGTTGGGTAACAGCCGGAAACTATATACATACATACGCGAGCAACAAATGGAAGTTTTTTGTTTTGATAAGGGCAACTTATTACTGATCAACTCATTTCCATGCAAACAAACCACAGACCGTGTGTATTACCTATTATATGTATGGCAACAATTAAATTATAATCAGGAAAGAGACGAGCTGCACTTGACAGGAATATTAAAGGACAAAGAAGAATTACTGAAAGAGTTGCGCAATTATCTGCGCCAGGTATTCGTCATCAGCCCCAAAGCGGAATTCAACCGCTCCGAGATAAGTAAAATAGAAGAGATACCTTTTGACATGCAAACCTTATTATTATGCGAGTAATCAGCGGTATATACAAACGGCGCCGTTTCGATGTGCCTCATACATTCAAGGCACGTCCGACAACGGATTTCGCCAAAGAGAACCTTTTCAATGTATTAAGTAACAATTATTTTGACTTCGAGGACGGAGTTACAGCCTTGGACCTTTTCGCCGGTACGGGCAGCATCAGTATAGAACTGGTTCTGTCTCTTATACACATCTCCGAGCCCACGAGACCCTAAGACATCTCGT
>ENA-OYDU01000297-OYDU01000297.1-human-gut-metagenome-genome-assembly--contig:-NODE-297-length-17138-cov-6.685243_pt1 | contig 17138 bp, 12 predicted proteins | sample MGYA00243555_ERZ652915 | MGnify/ENA primary metagenome ERZ652915 (study PRJEB26926, sample SAMN06164554) | human gut metagenome | biome: ENVO:00009003; feature: ENVO:2100002; material: ENVO:00002003...
CTATTAAGTCGTCGGCAGCGTCAGATGTGTATAAGAGACAGGTTTTTTAGTTTAATCGTTTTTTACCTTAACTATAAATTATATGTTACTCCAATTTCAAAATTAGTACCTCGTTTAAATCGTTCCACCTCTACTTTTTCTCCTGTAGACGGTACTTCCTGTTTAAATATCACAGGCTGATTCAACAAGTCATTTACCTGTAGTTTAAAAGCTATTTTTTCGTTCAGTTTAAAGCTGGTCACCCAATTCAGAGTATGTACAGGCTGCTGCTTCACATCTCCCAATCCAGAAATACCGACCGACTGAATACGTGGTCCTTGTAAATTATATACTAATGCAGCACTCAACTGTTTGACTTCTCCAAATCGCGGGCTATATGTAATATCCGCATTAACCAGATAAGGTGATGCCCCTTGCAGTGCACGCTGTGTATTGGTGTAGGCTCCTCCTTCCGGCAGTTTTACGTCGGTATACATAAAGGAAGCATTCGCACCGAAACGCAAATCGCGAACAAGTTCTTTCCGGAATTCTACCTCCAATCCTGTAGCCATACCATTGCTGGCATTTTGGAAAGAATGTACAGTTGCACCTCCCGCCAGAGTCTGTATCTGTTCAATCGGATTCTCCAAATGTTTATAATAAGCAGTAGCAGAAAACATATCTCCATTATCAAAGAACCACTCGTAACGCAAATCTATATTGTAATTATAACCATTCTTCAAATCTGCATTACCTCGAATCTGTGCAGAACCATATGATTCCTGATAAAGGAATGGAGCCATTTCAATAAATGATGGACGAGTCACTGTACGAGAGAATGAGAAACGAAGATTCTGCTGTTTGTTAAACTGATAACGTAAATTCATTGCAGGAAAAAGATCGTTTGTCTTCAACTCTCTTCGATGACGTTTTCCTCCATCATCCGCATAGTCCACCCACTGGTTACTGCTTTCATAACGAACCCCCACATTCACCAATAAAGCTTCCAACGGGTAAATATCAGCCAACACATATCCTGCATAAATTTTGTTTCCTGCAGTATAACTGTCCTTAGGTTGCTGAGAACGTGAAATAGAAACTTCTCCATTTTCTATTGCCTCCTGATTTAAAAAGCCTGAAGGATTATAAATATCCTCCTCTCCATTTATTGTAGGATTCAGTTTGTTCAGGTTATAATAAAAACGGGTAGAAGCATAATCTCGTGTTTTATCCTTATAAGTAAATCCTGCCTGAAGTTTGTTTTGTGCTCCAAATTTGTATTCCCCAGACAGATTTCCTACCCATTCCTTTTCATCCAATACACCGAAATAACGCATAGTTTCCTGACGGTTTAGTTTGAAAAGATTGATGCTGTTACCCTCACGTATAAACATAATCTGACGACGATCGGGTTCATCACTGGCGGTCTTACTATAAGAACCTCCCCAATTTAAGCTCCATTGCTCTCCAAAAAAGTGTTTTCCATTGAACTGATGATTTTGAAGACTATAAATATGAGTCACACTATTACTACCTATCAAATTATGGTCTTCATAATCGTACCCTTCCCGGTACATGTAAGTATCCACTGCATTACGTGCATAGAAAAAAGTATAGCTCAACTGATCTTGTGTACGGAAACGATATCCCAAACTACCAAGTCCTGCTATTTTCAATTCATTTGAATAGCTGTCATAGCTAAAGTCGTTCAAGGTTGTACCGGTAGCCTCCAATGTACGTACGCTCGAATCAAACATAGCCTGTTGTTCATTACTAATACCTACAGATGCCAATAAACTAAGTTGATTACCATTTACATCGAAATTCTTACCAAAGCCAATATTTCCACCAAACTCCGGTAACGCTGTCTTTTTAGATACATCAAAAGTAGTACCGAACAATGAGTTTTTCTTCGCATACTCCTCAAACTCCAACAATTCCATATCACGCAGTTTCTGATCCAAAGAAGGAGTTTTAAACAATGTTCCATTCTGATCCATGCGATACATATCTTTTCCCAGTGTATTAAACTTTCCACCTACATTGAAAGAAACACTGAAGAAATCCTCACCAGTCTGCTCTTTAGTACCAATATCAATATGGGCTCCAGAATAATCAGCAAATGAATTTGCCTCATAAACTTTGCTCACTGTAATATTCTTAACTGTAGAAGTTGGAAACAAATCCAGCGGAATCAATTTATTATCCGGATTCGGAGAAGCAATAGGAAGTCCATTCAATGTCGTCGTGCTATATCGGTCACCCAACCCGCGTACAATAATCTGTCCGGCAGAAGCAACAGATACACCTGTAATCTTCTTCACCCCTTCCTCTACATTGGAGATACCTTTAATACTCATTTCCTTGGAACCAATGTTTTCAATGGCAACACTCGACTTCTGCCGTTCTACCATCAATGCTCTTTCATTTTCCAAGTTTTTTCTTGCCACAACTGTAACTTCCCCCAATTGTTGTTCATCAGATGTCAAGGCAATAACCAATTCCTCTTTATTTCCTTTTTCTACTACAATTTCCTGTGATTTGTAAGATACATATTGTACAAGCAATGTACACGATTTCCCTTTTATATCTTTAATTTCAAAGCAACCGTCTATGTCAGTAATTGCACCAGTAGAAGTTCCCACAACCTGTACCGTAGCTCCAATAAGCGGTTCCTTGGTTGTATTATCTATTACTACACCTTTTACCGTAAATGCCTGAGCACTGACACTTATCATCATTGCCGTGGCTGCCAAACACATTTTACTTGCACCAATCATTCTTTACTCTTTTTATTTTTCTGTCGCAAAAATATTCCGAGTATATTTCTTACAGATTGCATACTGCTGATAATTGGCTTACAGGTTAATTACAATTTCATTACACACCAAATCCTACTAACTCATTAGTAATTAGAAAGTAACAAGAACAAAACAGATGTAACAAAAACAAAACAATTATATTAAAAAAGAAAGAAGGGAAACAAGATAAACTTGCAATCGAAAAAGTAGACATAAAAAAAGAGACTATCAAAATAAAATTTGACTATTATTTTGTCATCTTGAACAAAATGACAATCTCGTTATACTTTCGAGATAGTTTTTGCCAATGACAACCTTTTTGATAGCTAAATTTTATTTTAATAGTCTCTTCCTTCAATACTAATAATATGTGACAGTTTGTTATTTCTTGGAATAATGGTATCTCATAGAGAATATATAAACCTCTATTATATCATCATGCACGGAATAAACGATTCTATGCTCTGCATTGATTCTTCTTGACCATTTCCCTGCCAGTTCATATTTAAGCGGTTCTGGTTTTCCTATTCCTGTGTATGGATGTGCAGCAATATCTTCCAATAAGGTTTTGATTTTATTTAAGATAGCCTTATTCCCACTTTGGGTAAAGTATAGGTATTCTTTTCGTGCCTGTTCTGATAATGTTATTCTGTACATGCTACACGTTTTAAGAAATCCTCTATGCTTTCACCTTCATTCTGAGATACAAAGTTACCGTTCTTAATATCTTCTTCGCCTTTATGTATTGCTTCCATTGTATCGGGTGACGACATGATGTATTCCGTTTCCTTTAGAGAGTTATATTCATCCAAAGAAATCATCACTACTCCTTTGCCATTCCCACGATTGACAACTACAGTATCATAATCGTCAATAACCGCATCAATGTAGCTTTTCAAATTGGCTCTTAAATCTGTGTAATTGGCTGTTCTCATAAACCCTCCTTCGTTATAGTGCAAAGATATGTACTTATTTGCGTACTTACAAATATAAATGGTTAATTATTGGATATTTAAGAAAAGGACAGCCATTTAAGAATGCCCTATCCTTCTCAATCAATAAAGTTTATTTATATCTTTCATCACCATGTAAAGCAGAGTTGATTCCTAAAGCCATTTCTGTAGCACTGAAACAATAGTGAAACAAATGCCTTAAAAGAGGATAAAAACAGGCAAAAGCAACAGCTTGTAATCGGAAGGTTGCACACGAAAAAAAGGTTGTAACAACCAGTGTTACAACCTTTTTCTTTGTGGGCCAGCTAGGGCTTGAACCTAGGACCTCCAGATTATGAGTCTGTTGCTCTAACCAACTGAGCTACAAGCCCTGGAAATTTTAAACATTTCAAAACTGATGCAAAAGTAATGGATTAGGATGAAACCTGCAACATTTAGCAAGGAAAAATTAATAAAAAAAACTAATGCGACAAGACTTATCAATATATGTTGTATTTTTGTTCCACTTAATAATTTAATAATTAGGCATATGTCACAACAGTCAAAAGAAAATCACCTTACAGGCTTGTCAGAACAAGAAGTCCTTGCAAGTCGTCAGGCACACGGCAACAACTTATTAACACCTCCCAAACGCCCTTCCATATGGAAGTTATATTTGGAGAAATTCCAGGATCCGGTAATACGGGTATTGCTGGTTGCAGCATTTTTTTCTCTGATTATTTCCTTTATAGAAAGCGAATATGCTGAAACCATTGGTATCTTTTTTGCCATCTTTCTGGCTACCGGAATCGGTTTCTATTTTGAATACGATGCCAGCAAAAAATTCGACTTACTGAATGCAGTTGGAGAAGAAACCCCCGTTACAGTTATCCGTGACGGGAAAATACGTGAAATTCCCCGCAAAGACATTGTTGTAGGCGATATTGTAATATTGAATACGGGCGAAGAAATACCTGCCGATGGAATTCTGATAGAGGCTGTATCACTCCAAGTGAACGAATCAAGTTTAACAGGAGAGTTAATGGTCAACAAAACAACAGATGAAGCTCATTTCGATGAAGAAGCCACCTACCCGTCGAATACTGTTATGCGCGGTACTACCATTACCGACGGACATGGAGTGATGAAAGTAGAACGAGTAGGAGATGCAACCGAAATTGGGAAAGTAGCCCGTCAGGCAACCGAACAAAGCGGGGAACAAACCCCACTCAACATCCAGCTTACCAAACTGGCCAATCTGATAGGAAAAGTAGGATTCACCATTGCGACCCTTACCTTTCTTACTTTTACAGCCAAAGACCTTTATGCCTATCTGACTACGACTCAAGTCACCGGATGGCACGAATGGCTGGAAATAGCCCGTATCGTACTGAAATACTTCATGATGGCTGTGACCTTAATCGTAGTAGCAGTTCCCGAAGGATTACCGATGAGCGTTACCCTCAGTCTGGCACTCAACATGCGCCGTATGCTGAAGACCAATAACCTGGTACGCAAAATGCATGCCTGCGAAACCATGGGCGCCATTACCGTAATCTGTACAGATAAAACCGGAACACTGACACAAAATCTGATGCAGGTATACGAAGCACAACTCGACGAGAGTCATCCGGAACTGATAGCAGAAGGTATTGCAGCCAATTCAACCGCCTTTTTGGAAGAAAAAGGCGAAGGCGAAAAACCTTCGGGTGTAGGAAACCCTACAGAAATAGCTCTTTTGTTGTGGCTCAACAGCAAAGGAGAAAACTATATGCAACTTCGTGAAAATGCCAAAGTAGTCAACCAACTTACATTCTCTACCGAACGTAAATACATGGCTACCTTAGTAGATTCTCCTATCCAGAAGAAGCGAGTACTTTATATTAAAGGAGCTCCCGAAATCGTCATGAGTAAATGTAATCTGACTTCTGACGCTATCAATCAGTACAATGCACAGCTATTGGCTTACCAGAACAAGGCAATGCGTACCTTAGGCGTAGCTTATAAATACATTCCCGATGGAGCCTCAGAAGATTGTGCCGAACTGGTAAACGAAGGAGGAATGACCTTCATTGGTATTTTCGCCATCAGCGACCCGATTCGTCCCGACGTTCCCGAAGCAGTAAAACGCTGCCAGTCTGCCGGAATCGGTATCAAGATTGTAACAGGAGATACTCCGGGAACAGCTACAGAGATTGCTCGCCAGATTGGTTTGTGGAAACCGGAAGATACGGAACGTAACCGAATAACCGGAGTCGAGTTTGCTGCCCTAACCGACGAAGAAGCATTAGAACGTGTACTCGACTTAAAAGTCATGAGCCGTGCCCGTCCGATGGATAAGCAGCGTCTTGTACAATTGCTCCAGCAAAAAGGAGCAGTCGTAGCTGTTACAGGTGATGGTACAAACGATGCCCCTGCCCTTAACCACGCCCAGGTCGGCCTGTCTATGGGTACCGGAACGTCAGTTGCCAAGGAAGCCAGCGACATTACCTTGCTCGACGACTCGTTCCACAGTATCGCTACAGCTGTAATGTGGGGACGATCACTCTATAAAAACATACAGCGCTTTATCGTGTTTCAGCTTACTATCAACGTAGTAGCTCTACTCAGCGTACTGTTTGGTGCATTCTTTGGTACAGCACTTCCTCTTACTGTAACCCAAATGCTATGGGTAAACCTGATTATGGATACTTTTGCTGCCATGGCATTGGCATCCATCTCACCCAGCATGGATGTCATGGACGAAAAGCCACGTCGCCGAAGCGATTTCATCATTACCCCTGCCATGCGCAACAACATTTTCGGAGTAGGATTGGGATTCCTTGCTATCCTAATGGGGCTTTTGGTTTATTTCAATCATCTTCCAGGAGGAATGGATACACATCACCTCACCATATTCTTTACCATCTTTGTCATGCTGCAGTTCTGGAATCTGTTTAATGCCAGTGTATTCGGAACCAACCACTCTATTTTCCGCGATGCCAGCCATGCATTGGGAATGCTGAGTGTAGCCGGCATCATTCTGATTGGCCAGATTATTATCGTCACCTTCGGTGGAAAAGTATTCCGAACAGAACCGCTTCCAGCGATAGAATGGCTCTACATTATAGGAGCAACTTCTGCTGTGTTGTGGATAGGTGAATTATGGAGAGGTATCAAACGTCTTACTAAAAAATAATACAGCGATGAATTCAAACATCCGAAATATTATCTTCGACTGGGGAGGCGTTTTGCTGGACCTCGACGTAGAAGGTTGCATCCGTGCTTTCGAAAAAGCCGGAGCAACCCACATAAAAGAACTGCTGAACGGAACCAATGAACTTGGTGTATTCAAAGACTATGAATGTGGCAATATAGATACTCCCGCTTTCCGCAAAGAAATCCGCCAACTCATAGGAGCAGAATTGCCAGACGCAGAAATAGATCGTTTATGGAACAGTGAGCTGCTCTCTATTCCTCAAGAAAAACTGGAACTATTACAGAGCCTGCATTCCCGTTATAACCTTTACCTGCTCAGCAATACCAACGAACTACATTGGGAACATGGTTCAGCTTATGCATTTCAGCATCAAGGGAAAGACCTTAAAGACTGTTTCAAACAGATTTTCCTATCATTCCGTATGGGATTGGCAAAACCCGATCCTGCCATCTTCCGTACAGCACTGCACGAAGCCGGATTATCTGCCGAAGAAACTCTTTTTATTGATGATGCTGAAATAAACTGTCAGGCTGCAGCTTCAGTAGGCATACATGCAGTTCATTATATACCCGGAACAGATTTAAACAAAATATTCGAATAATTACAGTACAATGCAAATTATCACAGACGCCATACAGTCCTTCTCTTTTCCTCCATGTGCAGCCACTATCGGCTGTTTCGACGGTGTACACCGCGGCCATCAGTACTTGCTCCAACAGGTAACCGAAGTAGCCCGGCAAGAAGGTCTGTCTACGGCGCTGATAACGTTTCCTGTTCATCCACGCCAGGTAATGCAAAGTGACTATCAGCCTCAACTACTATCTTGTCTTCCACAAAAGACAAATCTCATACAGTCACTTCCCGGAGATTATTGCATCATGCTGCCTTTTACTCACGAACTCTCTTGCCTCACTGCACGCGAATTCATGCAGTTTCTTCACCAGCAATACAACGTACGTACCCTGGTAATAGGCTATGATCATCGTTTTGGTCACAACCGAAGCGAAGGTTTTGAAGACTATTGCCGCTATGGTGAAGAATTACACATCAAGGTAGTTCAGGCACAAGCTCTGACGGAAGAAAACATATCCATCAGCTCTTCTGTAATCCGTGCCTTATTAAAAGAAGGAAACATAACACAAGCCAACCACTACCTAGGTTACTCCTATTATTTAGACGGTACAGTAGTAAACGGGTATAAGGTAGGCCGTAAATTAGGATTTCCTACCGCCAACCTTCTTCCCTCCTGCCCCGACAAACTGATTCCAGCCGAAGGGGTATATGCAGTATATACTTATATCGAAGGACAACGGTACAAAGGAATGCTCAATATCGGCTGCCGACCAACAGTTCATAATGGAACAAACCGTTCCATAGAAGTCAATATACTCGATTTCTCGGGTGATATCTACCATAAACAAATGCGTATTGAGTTTCAGCACTTCATCCGTAAAGAGCAAAGTTTTCCCAATCTTGATGCCCTGATTGAACAACTGAAAGAAGACAAAAATACAGTCTCAGAACTGCTCACTCTGTAAATTTCATTTCTACATTATTTTTAAAAAAGTGCTTTCATCCTGTCTGTAAGAAGGATGAAAGCACTTTCTACATAATAAAAGCTCTATTTGTAATTCATACCCATAGTAATTCTATAAAAAAGATGTGCAGCCGCTTTTTCACAAAAACGACTGCACCAATATGTAAACTTTATATAAGAGAGAAAATTATCTTAATTAATTAAAGGCTTTACTGATAACAAAATTATCATAGGTTTCCAATATACCTGCACTTTGTCCGGATGATGTTAGTGCTCTAATACAAAATCCTAAATCGCCAACATTTCCCATATTCTCATTATAAGAATATCCAAAATGATAAATCAAATTGCCATCTTTATATTGAGGAACAGCAATGCTATTTAGTAACCATAAATAGCCATCAGAGCCCATAACTGCAGTTTGCATATAATAACTCTGAGCATAAATACCTACAATAGTATTACCTTTTAAATACAATACTCCATTTTCAAATAATAAAGGAAGAACTGCATTAGATTGCTGTGCTACAAGCAAATCTGTTGTAATCAAGCCTGTTTCAGAATCATCAACAATTGATATTGGGCCAGACAAAACCTGTCCATCAGCATATCCGCTAACATAAGAACAATTCCACTGACCTACAATATCTTCTCTCTGTACCTCTATTTGAGAAATACCAAGAACTGTTTCTTTTTCACCTACAACAAGCTTTATTTCTGCCCCACGAGGAGTTCGAGAAACATTATTAGATACAGTAAAAAGTATTTGATTATTCGCTTCATCTACTTCATAGGATAACCAAGATTTTGCATCTTCTGGATATTCTATAGAATAATTTGTATTTGTTTTGAAAGGATATACCAACTTTCCTCCTTCGTACGTAAACGAATGATATAAATTATATTCATTCATTACAATAATAAGCCCAGACTGTACTATAGGTACCTCAACAAAACCACTCTCAGAAGAAATTGTAATCAATGCCGAACGACTTGTCATTTCTGTAGAAGTAGCAGCAACTACATATACCGTACTTCCCTCCACAGTTACACTACACCAGTCTTGATCAGAACTCGCAGAAATAACCCCATTCGCACTTACAACAATCGTCCCTTCTCCACCTCCAGCAGAAAAGTCTATGCCAGAGGTCGCTATTACTTGCAGCCCACTATCTACAGGACTGTCATCATTGCTACATGCAGCCAAGAAGATACAGCAGCATAGCATCAGGATATTTAATAAATTCTTCATCATTGTTCAACTATTTTTATTGCACCTTAGTCATACTAAAACCATCATTCCAAACATCAGCTATTGTCACACCTGGTACCATAAAGAGTAGACAAGAAGCACCTGATGCTTTAAAATCCTCAGGAATATTAAAAGAGATCTTCATATTATTATTTTCATCCACTTCATTTATACTTTGCATCTGAAAATCCTGTGTAGTAAAATAAGAATAATAACCACCTCCAGCAGGAAATCCTAATAATAATGACATAGCATCTCCATTAAAATCTCCAGGGCTATTCTTTCCATCTATATAAAGTCGGTCCGTAGTAACATCATAAGAAAACAGTATTCGGAAATTACCTTTTGCACCACTTGTATAGTTCAATGTATACGAAAGAGACAAAGTTCTTCCCTCTTTATACAACTCCAACGGCATAATATTACCATCCAATGCCCCCCCTGTGCCCGTAAACAAGTATTTACCTATATATTTTGTAAAATTCTCCGGACGTGTATACACCAATTTTACGTCTACACCTTCATCCATACAGGTCAATGTATAGTCTGCCTTATTCCATGTAAATTTTTGTAAAGTAATACCTTGGTAAGTAAGAGGTTCCAATAATTCAATACCTGTATCTGTACAGATAAATGGATAATATTCAGTAACCACACTTCCTTCCTGATTTTGAGTAGAAAGAGTAAAAGAACGGTCTATATACGTTCTCGCCAATCGACCAACATTCTGTCCTGCTACAATCACATTAAAGAAGGGAAGATCCGATTCCTCTGATACCTTTGCAGCCGCCTGTAAGTATGTAGCCCAATCCAAAGAAGAGGCTAACTTGGTCATCACCATATCCACATCTCCCTTCTTTCCTGTCAAATGAATTTCATTATCAGAAATACTACGAATCATAAATTCATAATCGCCCTGATATCCTGGATCACCATAACCATTCGGAGTACAGAATGCATGAAGAATTTCATTATAAGAATCGAAACTTAATTCGGTGCCATTATACGACTTAACCGTATACATAGAAGTACATGTTTCTCCCGGAGCATAAGAACTTGTCGCAAAATCAGAAGCCAGTTCCACTTCGTTTGCACTGAACTTCATAAAAATATTAGCAGCTCCTTCAACACCTCCGCTACCATAACGATACTCCAATTTCCAACCATTTTCGGCACTCAACAGCAGTTCCTTAAGTTCAATGATAGAAGAATTCAATCGTTCTGCAGAAGACTGCTCAAACAAATCATCTTCACTAAAAAGGCATGACTCTACCGACAAACTGGCAGCAACCAAAAAACCATATAATAGTAATTTTTTCATATTCACACGTTTTTGTTAGTTAAACAAATTTTGGAAGTCACCCTGACGTCTCTGTACGACATCACGCAATTCGTTTAAATCTACTCCCCAAGAATCCTTCATATATCGGTACACAATATCAAACTTCTGTTCCAAAATAGCACGTCCGTTCACATCTTCCCGATAATAAGGACTATCCGGATCGGGTTCTGCAGCCTTCATCCAATCTTCCCATTGCTCTGCGGTATTTGTTACATATACAGAAACCATTTCGGCAAAGTCCTCTGTACCTCTATCCATTGAGTACGGAGTAATGAAACCACTCTGCAAAGCCTGTGCGGCTTTAATCTGATACCAATCGGAACCTACATAATCAGCCTCTGTAATACGATCGTAGGCAGTATCATACGGTTTACGCTGATTCAGGATATGACAGAATTCATGATGCATTGTTTTAAAATAATACTCATTCAGTTCCGCAATATTAAGATTTTGTATATCCAAATCATTGACTTTAAATAAAGTCACTTTCATACCCTGTTCAGCCTGTCCCAAAATCATACCAGACTCTGTATAAGCCACATTACCAATCATCTGGATAAGTTTCGGAACATAAGTACGGGTTGTTTCTATACCCCATACCTCATCATAAGCTTCCATCCAAACATATTTTACAATTTTTGCCAATGCAAAAGCCTTTTCATAATCTGCCGGAACCAAGTCGTACTCTACATCTGTTTCATTATCATCCAATCTATATTTCACCTGAATATTATAAGGATAAATATAGTTTTTCAGTAACCAGTTATCAAATTCGTTAGGCTCTTCACCTTCAACATTAGTATCATCGAAAACACTATAGGAGGTGTCCACTTCATTGTCATCGTTGTTGCAAGAGAGCAAAGCTACAGGCAACAAACACATACACATATAGATAAAATATTTTTTCATAATTCTCTCCCCTTTCTATTAGTTTCTAGGATTAGGTTGAATACCGGCCGAAATCGCGTCACTTGGCAACTGAATTGCACGGCGAAGATCATTAGGCTCCATTTTATCGGTTACATCGATACCACCATCATCACGAATAAAACGACGGTAAACGGTAATACCAAAACGTTTGATATCCAACCAACGCAAACCTTCGTACAAAGTAGTGATACGGCGCGCATGTAAAATAGCATGAATCATATTTTCCTGTGTTCCCTGAGCAATGGCAAATTCAGGATGTAGTTCCTTCTTTACTGTAGCATTTGTAGGAGTAGAATAATTCAAGCCATTATAGAATGAATTGATTACATCCTCTGTCATCGGAACAGTTTGCTTCGTATAAGCAGCCATCCATATATTCAGATCGTTCAGAGCCAAGTCATAATTCTTTTTCATGGTATAAGCTTCTGCCCGGCACAACAGCAATTCATCGGTAGTAAACGCAGCGTTTACACAATAACCGTTACCTGTTCCAGCTACAGCATCCACAATTTCCCAATACTGAGCTATTTTTCTAGTAATTACTTTAGTAGGCAGTCCAGAAGAGTTACTCCACACTCCCAAATGATAAATGTTATTATCACCGGCAGCGAAACTACCCCAAGGACCATTCGAACGGTTGGTCTCGTAAGATACAATCGGACCATGAGAGTAACGTTCACCTAATCCATAAGGACCACTGATATAGCCCCAGTATGAATGATAGCTATGTAACAACAGATTTGCATTGTCATCCGATTCTACATAAGCATTAGGTTGGATATCTCCATTCACCGACAAGGCACCCATAGCAGCCCAATCACGCATATTTACCGAAGGATTATCACCCAATACCATTGAACTGTACTCAATTACCTTATCATAATTAGACAAATCAGGCTGTGTATAATTCAGATAAAAACGGGTTGCAAATGCATAAGCTGCATTTTTGGTGAAATGATATTTCGGAATAGAATATTTACTGTCATCCAGCAAAGGAATACCAGCCAGTAAATCCTCTTCAATATTCTTATACAATTCGGCCAATGTGCCTCGTTCATAAGAAGGAGAAACTGTTGTTTCTACTGTTTTCATATAAGGCAAACCCAATTCAGACTCAGCCTGACTGCCATAAGCATTACAAAAGACTGTAGCCAAAATGAAATGATTGTACGCACGACAAACCAACGCTTCTCCTTTCAATGCACTCATAGAAGAAAGATCACCCTGTTCTTCTATCATTTTCAGCACCTCATTGCAAGCAGAAATAGACTTATAGCAACCTTCCCATACCATTGACGGCGAGTCCGTACCATTCTGAGAAGTATCTGCCCATTTAAACAGGTCTTCTTGTAATCGGTCCATCGCAGAAAAACGATTTGGGTAAGCATCTGTATTATCACTATACATTTCGAATATCTCTATTGGCATAGCGCTGGTAGGATAGGCCGACACCAATAAATAAGCGGCATTTTCCGGCGTAATCTCAGTACGTGGATCCGGCATTTCTCCTAAGAAGTCTTCACATGAGGTTAAACTCACAGAAGCCCCCATAATAGCAGATAATAAAATATATTTCGTTTTCATAATCATTCTATAATTTATAAACCAAGTCTTAAGGTAAATGTAAACTGACGTGGTACAGGAGATGCTACACCACCTGCATTGAAGAATTCCGGATCTTGACCATTCAGTTTCTTATCTGCATAAAGCAGGAATAAGTTAGTAGCCTGAACTTTCAATGACAAGTTAGACAACTTGAGCGGTTCAATCCATTTTCTCGGGAAATCATAAGATAATGAAATTTCTTTCATACGAATGAAGTCACCCTTTGCTACACGTACATCAGAATAGTTATATGCATTATAAGCATATTTGTAATCTGAATTTTCATTGTACATACGTGCCGGAAGAATAGTAGGAATATTAGTAATATTTTCATCACCAGGAGTAGTCCATCTATTCTTATATTCACGTGTCATCGCAGTCAAGTCCGAATATACCGCATTGAATACAGGATTCAAACGAACCACATTTCCAAATGAATAAGTCATAAAGACATTCAAACGGAAGCCTTTGTAAGTAAACACGTTACCAAAACTACCGGTAATAGTCGGATCGGTAGGTCCTTCATAAATCAAGAAATCGGTATTGTCACGTTCCTGAAAATTAATACTAGTACTTGTAATTTCCCCATTTTCATTTTCTATCAAAGGAATACCATTTTCATCTAACCCTTTAAACGGAATAGAGAACAAACCACGAACCGGATAACCTTGTTTTGCAAATCCTGTTCCAGAAACTAGATCCATTACATTTGCATTCTGTTGCAAATCAGTAACCTCATTCTTTGCATTAGAGAAAATAAAATCTGTTTGCCAAGTAAAATCTTTTGTTACAATATTCTTAGTACTCAATGTAAATTCTACACCGTGAGATTTCATAGAAGCCACATTGGCCAACTTCAAGATTGTACCACCTACACCCTGTGTATTAACAGCTCCAATCAAGTCGTAATTGTTACGTGTATACCAGTCCAAAGCAAAATTAATACGGTTATTAAGGAATCCCATGTCCACTCCGATATTCAACTCATGTTTCTTTTCATAAGTCAGCTCACTATTTTCCAAATCGATAATCTGCAATCCCGGTTCCTGAATTTCGGTAAACGGACGGTAAGGATTGTAGCTATTAATAATCACTTTAGAGTTGGTTACATCAGCCGGTCCTCTATCTGCAGTCAATGAGTAAGACCCTTTCAAAGTAAAATGAGAAAATGCAGGTTCCAATGATTCAAAAAATTCTTCTTCATGCATATTCCATGCAGCAGACAAGTTCCATGTCGGCAACCAGCGTGAGCTACGGCTCTTTCCCATACGGTTGGTACCTTCATAACGGATAGTACCATTCACTGAGTATCTACCTTTATATGAATAGTTGGCATTAGCAAAGAAAGCCACACTACGCACACGGGTATTATTCAATCCAAAATATTGTTCACCATCCTCAATACCTTTCTTAAAATACTGGTAAATATAATAAGGAGCTTCACCATTGTTATACTGCATACCCCATCCTTGGAAGTTGGATTTTGTACGGTCTATTGAGTTTACTTCCATACCACCAAACCAGTTGGTCAGGTGAATTTCATTAAATACCTTATTATAGTTGACTGTACCTCGGAAGTCATAACTCAGCATCTTATAGTCTGTACGTCTATAGATACCTCCTTCTGGCAAAATAGAAATAGGTAATGCATAAGGATTATCCGGATCTGTATACAAAAACGGATTCTTATCCATTATTGTTTTATCATCCAAGCCTGCACGATAAGCCTCTGCTTGATTCGATCCATCTTTAATTTTATGTTCCTGTGAAGTACCTTGATATTTAACTGCTCCCAAAACACTAAATTCCAATCCCATGATAGGTTTCCATTTCAATTCTCCCTGGAATTTCACATCCACGATATTCAAATCCATGTAGTTGTTTTCCAATTCGTGCAAGATATTGAATGGAGCATAATTGCTTACATAATATTCACTAGGATCCAAAGTACGTGAAGTATTCAATGCATAAGAATAAGGGTTAATATCGAAATCACGTTTTACTTCACCACTTACTACATCCACATCCTGACCCAGTGTACCCGGGGCTTCCTGTTTACGATAAGAAGCATTGGCAATCATATTGAAGTTCAACCACTTCGAAATATTATATGAAGTATTCAAATTAGCAGTGTAACGTTCTACAGAGCTACGTTTATACCAGCCCGGATCGTTCATTGCACTTAATGACGCATAGAAAGATGACTTTTCTGTACCACTACTGATACTAACAGAATGATTCTGACTCAAGCTGGGTGAGAATAATTCATCAAACCAGTCTGTATTACGATATTCAGCCGCCTGCAAGTATTGATTACGTGCTGCTGTAGTATTAGGAAGCAATGGCAAACCTGTATTCGAATCGAATGTATTCATCAACTGATACATCTTTCCGTATACACCGCTTTCGGCTGCACGAACAGTTTCGGAGAAGTTCAACCAACCTTTGTTTTCCATTTCTCTGTAAACTCCCATCTGATCCTGAGAGTTCATGATATTAAAGTCGTTGTAACTAGGAACCAAACGAGTCGTAAATTCCCCTGTATAATTGATACGGCTTACACCTGCCTTACCTTTCTTGGTTGTTACAACAATGACACCGGCCATTGCACGTGCACCATAAATAGAAGTAGCAGAACCGTCTTTCAAAATCTGGAAACTTTCAATATCATCTGCATTCAAACCGGCAATAGCCGAACTGATCAAGGTTTCTGCATCACCAGAAGAAAGTTGGTCTGCACTAACTTCAACAGCATCCTCCATAATCACTCCATCAACTACCCACAACGGTTTAGAACTACCATAAATAGAAGTGGCTCCACGTACACGGATTTTAGGAGCTGTACCAAAGGTACCGGATACATTCTGAACAGACACACCTGCAGCCTTTCCTTCCAAACCTCTACTGATATCAGCCAAACCATCCATTTTGACATTTTCCCCAGATATCTGCGTAGCAGCACCACTAAACAAACGCTTATCCATACGCTGCATACCGGTTACTACCACTTCTTCCAAGACTTCGGTATCGGATTCAAGTTTTATAGTCATATTATTTTTGGCTGTTACCGTAACGGTTTTCATGCCCAAATAGCTAACCTGCAACTTTCCTCCCTTATTAACCTTTACACTAAACTTACCGTCGATATCGGTAATCGTACCGGTAGTTGTTCCTTGTACCAGGATTGATGCTCCAACGATAGGTTCTCCATCTTCTGCCGAGAGCACCACACCCGAAATCTGCGATGTTTGCGCAATCGCTAATCCTATGCCTATCAGCAGATAGGCATAGAATAACATTAACCTTCTTTTCATACTCTCTCTTTAAAATTATATATTAACGTTTTGCAAACGTATGTATAATATTTTATAAAAACAACACTAAATACACATTTTTTATTAAAAAATTTGCAAATGATATAATTTTCTTGATACATAACAATTGATGTCATTTTATCACAAAACACAAACATACAAAATGCAATACTGAAATATTTAAGAGGTTATCAATATCAAAAAGACACAAAAGTACAAAACAGAATACTAACTGTCTCTTATACAC
>ENA-OYDU01000299-OYDU01000299.1-human-gut-metagenome-genome-assembly--contig:-NODE-299-length-17102-cov-9.648208_pt1 | contig 17102 bp, 9 predicted proteins | sample MGYA00243555_ERZ652915 | MGnify/ENA primary metagenome ERZ652915 (study PRJEB26926, sample SAMN06164554) | human gut metagenome | biome: ENVO:00009003; feature: ENVO:2100002; material: ENVO:00002003...
ACAAACGTACGCCTCAATACTTCAGGCTTCTTGTCATATTTATATCCATCCCATAAAGGCAGGCTATGCCTGCCTTATATTTATTTCTTCACCGAGAAGCGATAAATGCAATGACTGTCATACTTCTCTCCCGGCTTCAGCAATGCAGAAGGCCATTCCGGCTTGTTGGGCGTATCGGGATACTTTTGAGTCTCCAGACAGACAGAAGCACGATGACCGTACACAATACCTTTCTTTCCGGTCAGTGTGCCATCCAGGAAGTTACCGGCATAAATCTGAATGCCCGGTTCGTTGGTATAGACATCAAGCACAATACCCGTTGAGGGAGATTCGAGGGTGGTACACGGGCGGGTGACATCGCCCTTCGTATTGAGTACCCAGTTGTGGTCATAGCCCTTGCCGTTCTTCAACTGCTCAAAGTCATTGTCGATACGGGCGCCAACAGCAGTAGGAGTGCGGAAATCCATATCCGTACCTTCTACGGAAACAATCTCACCGGTAGTCATGAAGGTACTGTCCACGGGGGTATAAGCATCTGCATCGATAGTGAGCAGATAATCCGAATTGGACTTGGAGGGGTCACCGTCCAGGTTAAAGTAAGAATGGTTCGTCATATTGACAACAGTGGTACGGTCTGTTTCGGCACTGTAACGAATGTCGATGGCATCGTCATCTGTCAGCGAGAAAGTGACCTTGCAGGTCAGGTTACCCGGGAAGCCCTCCTCTCCGTCTTTCGACAGATAAGTCAGCTCCAGAACCTGACTGCTCAACTGGCGGGCATCGAACACTTGATATTGGTATCCCTTGGGACTTCCATGCAGGCAATGACCGTAATTGTTGCGCGGCAGCTGATACTCTACCCCATCCACTGTAATCTTACCCTGGTTGATGCGGTTGGCATAACGTCCGATGGTAGCGCCGAAATCCGAAGGGAACTTGATGTAGTCCTGAATGGAATCGAAGCCCAGCACCACATCACGCATAACGCCATCCTTGTCCGGCACCATCACTGATACAATACGTCCACCGAAATTCGTAATACAAACTTCCATACCATTCTTATTCTCCAAAACAAACAAGTCTGTCTGCTTGCCATCCACTTCCGTACGGAAGTTCGCAGGTTCCAGTCCAGAAGCAGTCTTTTCACTCGCCTGTTTGCCCGTGCAAGCCGATGCCAATAGCATCACGCTTGCCAACAAAGTCATCATCTTATTCATAAATACAATATTGGTTACTGTTTAGACTATCATTTTTTCAACAAGAACTGCTCCGCACGTCCCGGAGTGAACAACTCCCACAAAGAAGCAACCGTCCAGCCCGGAGCGAAGATATTGTTGTAATATCCCTTTCCGTTACGTCCGTAATCCCAATTGGTATGCTGCACCACTTCCGGGTAATAGCCTACTTTGGCAATGCCGCACATGTGTCCTTCATACGGCAGTAACTGGCGCATGGAAGTGGAAATCACCTCGGCAAAGTCAGAGAAGCGCGGCTCGTTGTACTCCTTGGAGAGCCAATGCAGCACATCGGCAAATTCGAAGATAAATACATCGATATGGTTATTCTCTACCGACACATTTCCCCAACCACGGGTTTTCAAGCCGATATCTCCCAGCATCTGACCTTCGGCAAAAGGAACATCCCAAGTATAATACCATGACAAGGCAAAATAAGCGGCTTTCTTTGCCAGACCGGCATAGTGTGCACGCTCTTCTCCTTTGGTAACCAAAGCCAGGTAATAAGCAGCCGTAGCAGCATACAAGGAGGCTTCCTTGTCCTCGCAGTTGGCATCCAGCGTAGAAGAGAAATAATCGGCTTTGGATATCAATTCCTTCTCCAGATAGTCTACCGTACGCTTGGCGCTTGCCAGATAACGCTTGTCTTTGAAATACTTGGACGCCATCACCAAAGGCAATGTTGCCGAAGGCGTGCTACCGCCGCTGGCATCCACGATAGAGAAATCATCCTTGAACTTGCGCGGGAAGCTGCCGTCCTCGTTCTGCAACTTGAGGAAGCTGTCCAGCATGCCCTTGATGCGTTTCTCCCATTCGGGGTGTTTACGCTTCTGCTGTTTCTCGTAGTTCAAATAGTTCAAGATGGCATACACTCCCTCGGACTGACGGCGGATGCTATGTCTAGTTTCCTTGAAGCCGCGGTTGTAGTGCACCACTTCGTTGAAGAAACCGGCAGGCGAAAAACCGTTCTGGAGATAAGTGTCAAAGATATGGTTGGCATTGTCCACCAGGTCTTGGCGGTTCTGCTGTTTGCCATACTCCAAAGCATTGAAAGCGTTCAGCAACGTACGTCCCACAAAGCCCACTTCGGCAACATCGGTATTGGCACAAGTAGCAGTCTCCAACTCTACACCGGAATAATAATGAGTGGGGGTATTGCCAACATAGCTTTCCACGAAGAAGTTGCTCATCACCTCCTTCATGCGGTCTACCGTGTAAGGTGTGTCAACCGGTTTCGGACGGTTAGTGTCATAACAATACTCCCAGGTGCGCTGTACGCATTCCGAGAAATCGGCAGCATTCCTTTCGGACACCTCCCAAGTCATGGAGATGCTGTCACCCTTACGAAGCAACTGGAAAGCCTCAACGGCAGGAGCCAGCGTCAATTTGCGGATATATGTCTTCGGTGCTTCCTTATAGGGGAAACCGTATGCCAAGACAGTCACACCATCCACATTGCAGAAACCGGTATATCCGATGGAAGTCTCACCGGACAAGATTATCTCTCCCTCCTTATGAGTGGTCAAAGCTTCCTTGTCGAACTTGTCAATACGGATAACCGACATGGACGTACCGCTTGCCGGATTGAAAGCTGCCGTCAGCGGAGTGCTCAAACGGTCCTCACGCACCAGCCAACTGTCCGATGTGTGGAAAGAAGGAGCTTCCTTCGGCGAACGCAGGTTGCGGCGATACCAGAAGCCCGGCATGTAGAACTGGCAGTCCGAATGCTTGTAACCGGTCTTTATCTGTTCCCCGTAGTTGAAATACACATTTTCCAGCGCCTTGAGTGTGACGGTAATGCGCTGTTTGCCATCCTTGTCCACCACCTGGCGGATGATGTCCAACGGTAACTTTTCCGAAGCCCGGCAGCTGTACATACCATCCTGCATCTTCTGCAAGGCCAGCGGATATTGCTTGGCATCATTCCCCGGCACTTTCAAGGAAATAGAGGCAGAGATGTCTTCCGGAGCAGCATTTGCCGCTCCTGCACCCGTAATGCCCACCAAAAGCATTACCCCCAAAAACAATCTTTTTAGTCTCATAGTTACATCTGTTTTATTGTTGTTAGAAAAATATCATTCAGACATGAATACATACTTGCCGGAACCCAATTCGACTACCAGCTTACCGTCAGCCTCCTCCACGGAATGAATCCCCGCCTGACCGGCATCTACCTGTACATGGAAGTCAAGCGGCAGCTTGACCGTAGCGGTTGTATTGGCAGGAATCTCAACGTTCCACTCCAGCTTATTGCCATCACGTTTCCAGGAACTTCCTATTCTGCCATAAGGCGATACATGCGAAGCATTCACATAATTCAGTTTTTCCGGGAATACCGGTTCCATCAGAATCTGCTTGAACCCGACGGAAGCGGGAGTATTCTTTATGCCGGCAAGATCCTCATAGAACCATATCAGCAGATCTCCCAAAAGCATCACATGGTTTCTTGAATTCATCGCCGGATTTGCCGTGTCACCATTCCATAATTCCCAAATGGTGGTTGCACCCTTCTTAATCATGTAGCCCCATGAGGGATAAGTGTCATTGGTCACTATCTTATAGGCAAGTTCCAGTCCACCGTACTCGGTAAGTCCGCGCATCAGATGCTGGATGCCAAGCACACCGGCACTGACATGTCCCTTACAGTCTTTTTCCGTCTTCTCCACGACATTGGCAAATACTTTATCTTCATATCCGTCGGGAACCAGACCCAGTCTGAGGGAAAGCAGGTTCGCCGTCACCGTATTGTTGTCATACTGTGCAGTCCCGGGATTGAAGAATTTCTTATTATAAGCGTCCTTGATTTTAATAGCAAGTGCGGCATACTCTTCGGCATCTGCCGGAAGTCCGTTCATTTGCGCGAACTTCTCCATCAGTTGCAGAATGCTGTAAAACACCGTTGTACTCAGCACTTCGCCGTTCGTCTTCCGGGCAGGGTCCTCCGAATGAATCAGCTCCGGCGACTCGGGAGGCATGCACCAATCCCCGTATTCATCCTTCACCAGAATATAGTCCTTCATTTTGGTCTCCGTCATGTGGTTTACCCAGCGCTTCATGGACGGATAGCGCTCTTTGATGGAGCTATCATCGCCAAACTGGCGGTAAAGCATGTCGGCTACGTAAAAATAGGCAGCCGGCCAAGTCACGTCATCATGGAAGATGATCCAGTAACGGGGAGATACCACAGAGATACTTCCATTTTCATTCATGGACTCTTCTATATCCACCAGCCACTTCTTATACATCAAGGCATTGCCGAAAATGAAACTTTCACCATAGGCACCGGTAGTGCGGTCGCCCAGCCATCCAAGACGTTCATCACGCTGGGGGCAGTCGGTAGGCATACCGCGATAGTTTCCACGGATTCCCCAATAGGCATTCTTGTGAAGTCTGTTAATCAACTCCTCGGAAGTCTCGAACGTACCGTTCGTTGCCATTTCATCATACACCACCTTACCGGTGAAATCATCCGCTGCCGGTTCATAGTCCAAACCGGATATTTCCATAAAACGGAAACCATGGTAAACAAACAACGGTTCCCAAACAAACTCACCGTCAGCGGCAGGAGTATAAATATCCGTGACAAGGGCACTGCGCAGGTTGTCAAGATACAGTTCCGTACCATTGTCCTTCAGCACTTCGGCAAAACGCATAGTAATGGGCTTGTCCTTCTTGCCACGCAGTTTCACCTGCTGTATTCCTACCATATTCTGCCCCATATCCACGATATATCTTCCATCACCTACCGATTTAACGGATATTGGCTTTATCTCCTCCATCACCTTCAGACTCGGAGAGAGCTGTGCCACAAGTTTTCCTTTGGGAGCCTCCATCCGTTCGGCCAACTGCCATCCGGAATCATCATAGCCGTTTTCCGTCCATTTACCCAATTCCAAGCGGGCATCGTAATGTTCACCGTCAAATTCGTTGTTCGCAGTTATAGGACCGTGGTTCGTCGCTTTCCAGGAATCATCGCTGACTACCGACACCGCCTCACCATTGTCGTACTCTATATTCAACTGCGCCATGAGACGGGGCAAACCAAAACCTACCATCCCATTGGCGCGCATGGAAAGATAGCGGCCGTTGCCCAGAGCCACGCCTATCGCATTGGTACCGGACTTCAACAAGGGGGTGACATCATAAGTCAGGTAAGATACAGAAGCATCGTACCAGGTAGGCAAAGGACCGAATACATCATTTCCAATCCTCTCGCCATTCATATAGCATACGGAAGAGCCTACTCCCGAAACATAAAGGACTGCACGCTTCGGCTGTGACGGCAAATCAAACTCCTTCCGCAGATAACGTGCCGGAAGGATGGTCCGCTCACCGTCCAGTTTCAAGTTTGTACTGTCGTTCAGTCCAATCCAGCCGGCTTTCCAGTCCGAACTGTCCAGCAAAGCCATTGACCAATATTGGATACTACTTTGCGCCTTGTCACCGGTATTTGTCCATACAGTGACACGCCACCAATATTTCTGTCCCGACTCCAAAGACGCCCCTGCGTACTTCACTAGCACCGATTGGCCAGACTCCACACGACCGCTGTTCCATACCAGCCCGGAGCCGGCCTGCAAGCCCTTTTCCGAGTCCGCCACTTCAATCTGATAAGCAGTCTGCATCACATCCTGCTTGTCGGTTACCAGTTGCCATGAGAAACGGGGAGCCGATACAGCTACTCCTTCGGGATTCTTCCGCATTTCAACAGTGGTTTCCTCCACTTTCAAGGAACTGCCACCCGATACTTGACAGCCCATCATCAATAGGGCCAACAAGGAGACTAAAATAGATTTCTTCATACTTGTCAGAATTTCGGTTTCTCCGCTTCCGTGGATGCAACGGAGCCTTCTACCGTCGGCCATCCGTCTTCCCAGCTAATCTTATCCAACATCAATACACGGCCTTCAGGCTTCTTTGTGCTCACCGCATGATAGAAGAACCAGTCATTGCCGGCATTGTCCGTCACAATCTCCGAATTATGACCGGTACCCACAAAGGAATTGCTTTTCTGAATCAGCACTTCGTGCTTGTTATCCATCATGCTACCGCCATTCTTGTTGACATAGGGGCCGAAAAGATTATCTGAACGGCCTACAACAGTAGTGTAAGTACTCTTCAATCCCTCACAACAACTTCCTATGGAAGCAAAGAAGTAGTAATGCCCGTCCTTCTTGTGAATATAGGTACCTTCGTAAGCGGTTCCTGCCACTTGCTGCGGTGTGGCGCCGTCCTTCAGAGAGAGTCCGTCATCAGACAGTTCAATCGCATAGATTCCTCGAAAACTGCCCCAGAAAAGATATTTCTTCCCTCCATCCTCTATATAGAAAGGGTCGATGGAGTTCTGTACATTGATTTCATTGCTGCGGAACATCTTTCCGTGGTCCGTAAAAGGTCCCTCAGGCTTATCGGCAGTAGCACAACCGATGCCGCAAGTTAACTCGCCTCCCCAAACAGACATAGAATAATAGAGCACGTATTTATCACCTATCTTGTTGATGTCCGGCGCCCACAAACCGCCGTTCGGCTCAAAATCAGGCCGCGTACGGTCGGTAAAGGCAGTACCTACATACTCCCAATCCACCAGGTTCCTGGAACGGTAAATCGGCAGATTGCGTATGTCCTCGGTGGCATACAAATAGTAGTATCCATCATCTCCCTCAATGACAGAAGGGTCTGGCAAACTATAATCTATCACCGGATTGCGATAGACATTCTTCGGCTGTTGTTCTTCCGGTTTATCCTCTTTTGTAGCCGATGACGAGGAACAGGCTATCAGACTGCATAACACTGATAATACAAGAAACTTCTTCATACAATGTATTCTTTTCATTCTTTCATTTTACTTTTCGGGTGATGTACTGCCCAATACCTGCGGACGGATAAGAGAGCCACCGATAGAAACCGTTCCCTGGTCGGAAATGGCAAAATCCTTGATATACGAAGTGCGCGGCTGTACTTTCGTGGAATCCCAATGTGCATGGAAAATGTATTTCCAGCTACCGTCCTTACAGCAGAAGGGTGCTCCATGACCGGTACCCATCAAGCCGTCGGCATGTTGCAGAATCGGATTTCCCTCGTATTTCTTCCACGGTCCCATCGGGCTGTTCGAAGTCGCGTAACCCACTCCGTAGTTCTTGCTTTCAAAGTGATTGGCTGAATAAACCAGGTAGTAGACACCCTCTTTCTTCAAAATTGAAGGACCTTCGGCCACCTTAGCAGGCTTGTCCTGCGAAAGTTCCCAAGGCTCTCCCACCTTAATGCACTCTGTCAGCGTCTCCTGCTTAATGCCGGTCAAATCATCGTTCATCTCTGCCACCCAAATAACGTTGCCATCTGTAAAACGCACGAAATAAAGGTAAGGCGTACCGTCATCATCAATGAATAGAGAGGTATCGATACTCTTCTCATCCCATATCGGCTGCTTCACTTCCTGACGGAACGGGCCTTGGGGAACATCTGCCGTTGCCACACAGATATGCTCCTCGGTGGAGTAGAACAGATAAAACTTCTTTTTCGATTCGATGTAGTAGACCTCCGGCGCCCAGAATCCCCACGTACCGTAGGAATCTGCGGCCGACAACGCCTGGCCTTCACGCGTCCAGTTTTTCAAGTCATCGGAAGAGAAGCAGGCAAAGCCTTCTCCTTCTACCGTACCTCCAGTGCCGTAAGCATAATACTTGCCTTCGTAAAGCATTACGTAAGGGTCGGCAATCGGCAGATAGTCTGATTCTACAACCGTCTTCTCCTTGCATCCTGCAAAGCAAAGACAAAGCAACAGTAGCAATATATAATTCTTTTTCATATCCATCTCTTATTTTACTATTTTGGGCGTCATATAGTCCTTGCTGATTCTCATGCGGTCCACACCGTCCACTTTCTCGAAAGAAACGTCACTGATGTACATGGCACGTGGGTGGATACTACTCTTGTCCTTATGGGCATGGAAAACGATACGAAGCTTGCCTGCCTTGTCTGTGAAGGTGGCACTGTGCCCCACTCCAACCAGTTCTCCGGGTTTCTGCAGCAAAGGATTCTCCTCGTATTTGGTCCAAGTACCCATCAAATCGGTAGCTGTGGCGCAACCTATGCCGTAGAAAGGACTTTCATAGCTATTGGCAGAATAGGTCATATAGTAGAGCCCATTACGCTTAATGACAAACGGGCCTTCATTCACACGGGGCCATACCTCCTCCCATGCCTGAGAGACGTGGATGCAAGGGTGCATGGTCTCCTTCTTGATAGTCATGAGGTCTTTCTCCAATTCGGCCACCCAGATGTTGAGCCCGTCGTTGAAACGGTCAAAGAAGAGATAAGGCGTGCCGTCATCATCAATAAACAGAGAGTTGTCAATGCATTTCTCATCGGCAATCATCGGTTCCTTCTTACTTTGGGTAAATGGTCCTGCAGGTGAGTCTGCTGTTGCCACACAGATATGCTCGTCTGCCGAGTAATACATATAGAACTTCCCGTTCACTTCGTAGACCTCCGGTGCCCAGAACCAGCGGTCGGCCCAGACATCCTTCTTCTGGAGCGCCATGCCCTTATACTTCCAAGTCTTCAAATCATCGGAGGTATAGACTTCGATGCCTTCATCCGCATGGGTGCCATAGGCATAGTAAGTGCCATCGTGCAACATGATGAACGGGTCGCCCAAAAGCACCGGCGTTTCAACTCCTTCGACAACAATATCGTCCACATCCTTATAGTCTGAAGAGCAGGACTGGCAGGAAGCCAGCGTGGCCAACAGAAACAGATACATACATATAAAATTCTTTTTCATGATTCTTTCTTAAACAATTGTTATGATGATAAATATTTACTTTCAAGAAGATGTTCCGTTACACCCGTATATTGAACCCTATTCAGTCGTATACTGAATCCTATTCAATCGTATACTGAAATACATTCAGTCGTATACTGAATCACCCCAGTCCATCACACTGATTCACAAGGAAATACAAACACCGGCTTCTATATACATCTTTCATTACATATATACGGAACGGCACATCCCACGATTGCGTCTAATCGCGCCTCTGCCCTACATGATAATACAACGTACCGCTATAAACCGGAGAGCCGCCCTCCGAACAGAATCCGATGCGGGATGCAGGGTAACGTATATCCAAAGCTCCCAGCTCCCTGCCGTCGACAAACAGATACAGCTTGTCTGCACGACGCACGGCACGAAAATTATAGGATTCCTTCCACAATTCATGTACACCTATCTTATAGATATGGCGTTCCAAATCCTCCGCCTCTTTGTTGATGAAGCGGATGCCTTCTGCCTTTACCGGAGTAAAGGTACAATAATTATATGCAGGATGTTCTGCTATCCCCCTATCTTTGTTTTCTATCGGATGCCATTCGCCGCCATTCAGGTATTCTATGTCGAACTTGCCGAACATGTCATCCACAAATTCGGATTTATTGCCTGCTTCGTGACGGTTCAGGTAAAGTGTATCCAACCATGCAGGTGCGGCAAAACGATAACCTTTCTCAATGAAGTCGGTATACTTCACATCCGGATAGAGCGTTTGCAGGCATCCCAACGGGAATTCCTTCTTCCAGGCAGTTTTCCCTTTCTTCACGGCTGTCACCTCAAGCATACGGGTGATGCCATCGAACTGAGCCTTCACATAGTTATCCTTATCCACATAAACCGGATAGCTTCCTGCCTTGTCTTGTCCGGACAAGCCGGACAACTGGAAGCTGAATTCATAATCGTTCAAGAAATCGCCCTTCAACAACTCCTCATTCCCCGAAAGCTGGAAATGCACATCATCGAAGCCGATGGTATAGGTAGCCCCTTCGAACAAGGCAGACTTTGTCTCGTCAAATACTCCGGGAACACCCGCTTCTTCTACCGGAAGAGCCTCTGCAAAGACATGTCTCCCCGGTGCGGGAATCTCATCCAGCCAAATCTTCAGACAGCCACCGTTACGCTCAATGCGCAGATGATGGTACACACCCCAACGGAAATCTTCAGGCAGGGCATAGGATTCCTTATTTTCTTTACCGCCGACAAGTGTACGCAGGTACCAACTCCGGTTCTCGGCATCCAAACCTACATAGGCACAGTTATCTGCATCCTTCCACCAGGCAATGACGCCGGCTCCACCCTCGGTCTTGACTCCCGTCTCGAACAAGTAAGCCACGGACGGCTGTACTTGTTGCAACACACCGAACGAAGCTGTCTCGCCTTTACCCGCAAAGGTAGGCATCGAAGGTTCGGGATGATAACCTGCCGTGCGGGGGCCGGTGATACCATCCACAAACAACGTCTTGTCGAAGAACTGGACACGGTTGATATATTGTCCCCGATGCTCATTGTTCTTGTTTGCCATATAAATCAGCCACCATTCAAATCCGTTGGGGCCTCTCAGGATATTGGGCTGGCCGGGAGTCATCAGAATATCGTCGGCAATGCCGTCTTTCATATCGAACAGAGAAACGTCGAAGAATTGCGAACGTCCCTTGTTTGTTTCTACGGCAAGCAGATTCGTGCCTTCCTTCAAAGCAGCACGCAGCTTCTTGTCCAGGTTCACGATACAATAATCACGCCCCTGCTTCTCGTAGACAAGTGTTCCGTTCAGATAAATCCGGGTATCTCCGTCGTGAGCGACACGCAATGCCAGATTGCCGGTTTCGCTGCCGGCAGAGAAAGCCTTTCGCAACCATAAGGAGGGCGTATTCCACAAGGTACCCAGATGCCGGGTTGTGGAACCTTTCACTTCACGGAACGAAAAGCCGGTCTCCCCCCTCGCCCAGCCGGAGTCATCGTAGGTCGCCTTTGTCCAGTCGCCCTCCGGCTTGTTCTCCGTATAAGCAAACAACGGCTCATACGTGCGGCCATACCGCAATAAATCCACTTGCTTCTCCTCCAGTTGCGTCTGATTGCAGCCTACAACCGGATAGCTATATTTATTACCATTTTGAAAACCTAAAGGAGAGTCTGCCTCGGCAACTCCCAACTGATAATTGCCCCACTCCGTAGAGGTGTGGTTGGCATTGTACATCATATAGTAGCGGTCTCTGTACTTCATGACCCACGGTCCCTCCGCTACTCTGTTATCCATCGTTTCCCATGTATCCGGCAATGAGGCGAACTGGCACACCGGTTCACCGGCAAATTCTGCCGGGTTCTTCATTTTACGTCCCCATATGGTATTTCCATCAGTAAAACGTACCATATACATGTATAGTTGTCCATCATCATCTCTGAATATTTTGGGGTCGATACGGTTATCCATCCATGTTTTCTTGTTCGGTTCTGCATAAGCGCCCAAGACATCTTTGCTCTGCGCATGTACAATGTGAACGGCATGCTTGTCCTTCCCCCAATAATTGACTGACCAGTACAAATGAAAATCTCCATTCAGATAGAACATGTCATTGGCATGAATCTGGTCATCTCCGGCTCCGCTGCCTCTGGTCCAGTCATTGTCCATGGATACGACATGGATAGGTTTCCCCCAATGAACCAGGTCATCGGATACATAGAAATCCCCGTTTGTACGGACCCCTCCAATATAATATTTGCCATTATATTTCATTACGCCGGCATCCGCCACTCCCGGAAGTACCGGATTCTGGATGTTCTGCGCAAACAAGCTGCCGCAGCAAGCAAAAGCGAATGGTAATAGTAGTTTTTTACAGACAAGCATATGGTATAAGATTTAAGAAAGAAAAGGCTATGCCGGAAGCATCCTAAATGAGAACAGGCTTCCAGGCATAGCCTTCTTTAGTTATTAATAGTTAGGATTCTGAGTAAGATGTGCAACACCACCTACCGTGCTGTTCATCACTTCATCTCTCGGAATGGGCAAACGTCTGTGCTTACCGACGATGAAGTTATTGAAGTCCTTGTCACGGGCTTTCAGCTCATCAATTCCAGCCTGAGAATCAAGTAATCCCCAACGCTTCAAGTCAGCCCAACGCCAACCTTCGAAACAGAGTTCCAAAGTACGTTCCATCTGCAGGCGCTTGATAAAGGCATCTTTAGAACTCAGGCAGTCTTTCCACTGACTGTCTTTCAACTTGGCCAGACCGGCACGTTCTCTTACCTTATCCACATAAACAGCAGCATCGGCAGGATTAGTACCCGTTTCAACAAGACATTCTGCGTAGTTCATCAAGATATCTGCATAACGCATGATACGATAGTTGTTACGGGCAAAGTAATCTTCTGCATCACGATAGTAAGCAGTATTGTATTTACGTATGTAGCAGTCTTCCGGGTCAGTTCCCCAACCGTCATTCCAATCGGCATTTTCAAATCCATAATATTTCTTCGGTTGATCGGGGAAGTCTTGTGAGAATCCACGGTACAGAATACTACCATACAAACGCAAGTCATTCTTTCCGTCAATACGTTTCTCTTTCAAGAACTCATCTACCAACCAGCGACGTGCCTTACCATCTCCCCAACCTATACCACTCGGAGCATAGAACTGAGTACGCTGGAAACCGAATGCCATACTGGCATCATTACCCGTACCACCCTTGTTTTGGTCATCGAACTGAATTTCAAAGATACCTTCCTTGTTGTTCTCATCCAAGTCAGTGAAATTATCTTCACGATTGGCGATAAGATCGTACAAAGAGCCCTCTTTATCAATCAGCCATTGCAATTGTTCCTTCGCCTTGTCATACTTATGTTGTTGCATATAGGCCTTGCCCAACAATGCTTTGGCAGCGCCTTTGGTGGCACGTCCCAAATTGGCAGCATCCCAAGATTCAGGAAGATAATCCATAGCAAACAGCAAGTCTTTCTCCACTTGATCCCATATTTCCTGCTCGGAAGCGTCTTCCGGAATATAATTGGCATCTTTAGGTTCCAAAGGCATCGTTCCTTTGTCCCACAACAGATTTACCTGAAAATACCACATTGCACGTAAGAAAGAAGCTTGTGCCAATACCTGGTTCTTTGTAGTCTCGTCCATTTCAATATTAGGCACATGACTCAACACTTGGTTGCAACGGAAAATACCTACGTAGAAATGTTCCCAATGTATATTGTTGCCTTCGTAAAAATTATAATTGTTGTAAAGAAAACGTGTCCAGTCACCCAATTCAATCCAAGGAGAAGAACTCCATCCCTCGTCCGAGGTCAAATCGTAGCGAAAAGAGAGCCAACGCATCCAAGTACCTTCCTTATAAAGAAAACTGTAGCAGGCATTTACACCAGCTGTAGCATCTTCCGGCTTATTCCAATAAGTATCGTTGGTCACTTCATTGGGATTATCAATATCCAATAAACTAGAACTGCATCCAGTGCACAATGTCAAGGCACCTGCGAGCATTAATCCATTATATATCTTTTTCATAATTTACAAACTGATTTATAAGTTAAAAGGTCAAATCCAATCCAAACATCACCGAACGGGTATTGGGATAAGCAAAGCTGTCCGTACCACTGTTCCAAACGGAATTCGCACCCTTGAAGTCAGGATCCAGACCGGAATATCCGGTAATAGTAATCAAGTTGCTACCGGTAGCAAACAGACGGAGTTTCTCAACGCCCAAGTTGGTCAGCCACTTCTGCTTGAAATTATAACCGATAGAGATATTCTTCATACGGAAGTAAGAACCATTCTCCAGGAAACGGTCGGCATCACGCGAGTTGCGGAAGTCACCGTAAATGATACGTGGGGTATTGGAGTTAGGATTCACCTGATAAGGCTCTTCGCCCTTCTCAAAGCGGATATAGTTGGAGTTGTCTGCAAACAGACGTCCTTGCCAACGGGATACGTTGTATATCTTATTGCCAAATTGACCGTTCCACATCATACTGAAATCGAAGTTCTTCCACTCTGCATTCAATACCAACGACATTTGCATCTTGGCCCATGGACTACCACAATAATCACGGTCAATATCAGTAATTTGACCGTCATCATTTAAATCAAGATACTTAACGTCTCCCAATTGCGGACGTTTCCCTTCAATCATGATCGGTGTACCGGCAGGTACTTTATCTTCATTAGGTCCCGGTACATGGTTACCTTTCGTCACATAATTGTCTATTTCCTCTTGTGTCCGGAAGATGCCGTCTGTTTTTCTCAGATAGAATTCGGCCAACGACCTTCCCGGCTCTGTTCTGGCTTGACCGGAATCAATAAAGTTTCTTTCCGACCCATCCCGTCCCAAGCTCAGAACTTCGTTATCCATCGTAGTCACATTCAGTAAAGCGCTGTACTTAAAGCCTGAAATCTGGTCTTTCCAACCAAATGTAAACTCGAAGCCCTTGTTGCGCAAGCTGGCAGCATTTTTCCACGGAGAGCCTCCTTGATTACCGGTAGAAATGGCAATCGGAGTCTCAGCCAATACGTCACTGGTTTTTGAATTATAATATTCCGCACTGACAGTCAGGCGTTGGTTCAGGAAACTGGCATCAAAACCTACATTCACCGTTTCTTTTGTTTCCCAAACAAGACCTGCATTCACCAGTTTCACCTGAGTAGAACCCGGAACAATAGCACCACCGAATACAGTTACAATACTCTGGTTGATAGTTCCGATATAATCCCAATCACCAATGGAAGAGTTACCAAGACGACCCCAGTTACCTCTAATTTTCAAGTCATTAATCCAAGGCACATCAAAGAATTCCTCCTTTGAAATTCTCCAGGCACCGGAGAATGAGGGGAAATTGCCCCAGCGGTTTTCCTTAGCCAAGCGAGAAGTACCGTCACGACGGAAAGTGGCAGTCAGATAGTATTTATCATCATAAACGTAGTTTGCACGTCCCAAATAAGAAATCATCGCATTCTCGCTGATGCTGTTTGAATTCTGCTGATTGCTCTGTCCTGCATTCAAAACTGTAAAGTAATCGCCGTTACCCGTCATCGGAAAGTTCAGACGGGAAGCCCACAAACCTTCCCACTCATGGTGCTGGTAAGTAGTACCGACCACGGCATCCACATGATGCTTGCCAAAATCCTTATTGAAGTTCAACGTGTGCTCAATCAACATGTTGTAGGTATTGTCACGCGCCTTCTGGCTTTCCGGATCACGGTGTTCCTGATTCTGAGTCCAGTTACCTTCTCCACGGAACCATGAATTCTCATAAAAGTAAAGATCAATACCACCATTGAATTTATAGGAAAGGAATTCGAATGGCTTGAATTCCAACCATAAAGAACCATTCAGACGATTCTGGCGGAAATGACGGTATTCCAAATCTTCACGGGCAATCGGGTTTACACCGAACGTATTGTACTTGGCAGCATCACCATAGCCATATCCACCCGGGTTATTCTCATCATAGATAGGAATGGTAGGCATCATACGCAAAAAGTCATTGTAGGTATTGGTCTGGTTCGGGTCTGTGTTTGTGAGTGAATAAGCCAAGTTTTCACCAAAAGAGAACCAGCCCTTTTTACCTTGTGTATTGACACGGAAGTTATAACGGTCGAAAGTATTTCCATAAGAAACGCCGTCATTGTTATAGTAGCCGGCTGATACAAAATAACTACCGGAGTCACCGCCACCGGAGAGTGATACGTTGTAGTCCTGCACCAATGCGGTCTTCAACACTTCATCCTGCCAGTTGGTATCATACTGTGAGTGTTTCTGAGTGCTGTTTACAGTAGCAATGCCATCTTTGATAGCTTCATTATAGGCAATATCATTATACTTGATATATTCTGCCGCATTCATCAAATCAAATTTCGGGCTCCATTCCAATGTTTCCTTTACGCTTACATTCACCTTCATGGGACCTTTCGTACCCTTCTTGGTAGTAACGATAATCACACCATTGGCAGCACGCGAACCGTAGATGGCAGCAGCAGAAGCGTCCTTCAGAATCTGGATGGATTCTGCATCTGCAGGGTTGAAGTCAACTCCCGGATCTGTAATCATACCATCAATTACCCACAACGGAGAGTTATTACTCAAAGAACCGACACCGCGAATTTCAATAGAGGCATCTTCGCCCGCCCTACCGCTACTGCGTACGTTAATACCGGTTGCCAAACCCTGCATCTGGCTGACCAGTGTTCCTGCAGCGCTTTTCTTCATTTCCTTGGTATCAACAACGGCAACCGCTCCAGTCAAGTCGGACTTCTTCACGGTCTGATAACCGATGACAACCACTTCTTCCAGTGCTTTCGAATCATCTTTCATCACCACGCGCAAGGCAGTTCCCTTATAGACAACTTCCTGCGTAAGCATACCGATATAAGAGAAAACGAGTGTACTTCCTTTTTTTCCACTCACTGAGAAATTACCGTCAATATCGGTAATGGCACCCGTGGTAGTACCCTTCACCAATACATTCACGCCCACCAAAGGCTCACTATTTGCATCCGTCACCGTTCCCGTTATGGTCACATCTTGTGAATAAGCGGTAGCTGCAAACACAACAAAGAATAAGAATAAGATTTTCTTGATCATTTTTTATAGAATTAGATTTTAAAACTATGCGGAAACTAACGCCCGCTTTTTAAATACACCGCAGAAAGTGATTAGTCACTTCTGCCAATCATAGAACATTGATTAGGATTTGTTACGTCATAGGCATAGGGGTCATAGTATTATAAATTGTTGGCTTTCGGATGCAAATATATCCGCATAAAGCTAAAATTAATGCAAATATCGCTTCAATCTATGCAATTATAAATCCAATCAAATGCCCCTGAGAGACACCTCAGGGGCATTTGATTGAATTGTTATATTTAGCAAGCATTCCATGCTATCATTTCACGAAGTCTTTGGGCAGAATACCAAATTGTTTTTGGAAGCACTTGGTAAAATAGGAAGGAGTATTGAAGCCGGTCATGTAGCAAACCTCATTGATTTTGCACTCTCCTTCCTTTAAAAGCTGCGCCGCTTTCTTCAACCGCTCCAGGCGGATGT
>ENA-OYDU01000303-OYDU01000303.1-human-gut-metagenome-genome-assembly--contig:-NODE-303-length-16888-cov-6.226757_pt1 | contig 16888 bp, 9 predicted proteins | sample MGYA00243555_ERZ652915 | MGnify/ENA primary metagenome ERZ652915 (study PRJEB26926, sample SAMN06164554) | human gut metagenome | biome: ENVO:00009003; feature: ENVO:2100002; material: ENVO:00002003...
ACGAGATGTCTTAGGGTCTCGTGGGCTCGGAGATGTGTATAAGAGACAGATACAGCACCATTACCGAGCATATGCTGGAAGACCACCAGAAATATCTTGAGTGGAATGGCGACCGATTCCGCAAATGGGCTGAGCGGATTGGCATAAATACGTACACTGTGATCAATGCAATACTGACCTCCAAACGTGTGGAACAACAGACTTATAGGAGTTGTATGGGACTTCTGAAGCTTACTGATAAATACTCAGAAGCTTTGCTTGAAGCCGCCTGTAAAAAGGCATTATCCTATACAGCTTCACCCAGCTACAAGAGTAACAAAACATCCTTGTAACGGATTCTGTAAAAACGGAACCAGAATCATCTGGATCCCAGACCACACATAAAGCACACGGCATCACAAGAGGTGCCGACTACTATCGGAGGTAATCACATATGACAAATCAGAGTACAATAGATAAACTTGTTGAAATGCGTCTTACCACAATGGCAGATGCATTCCGTAACCAGCTTGACGATCCGATATTTAAGGAAGTTCCTTTTGAAGACCGTTTTGGAATGCTGGTAGATATCGAATACAGCAACCGCAAGAATAACTGCCAAAAGCGTCTTATCCGCAACGCTGGATTCGACCAGCCGGAAGCAAATGTCATGGATATCAACTATACTTCCGGACACAGGCTGAACAAGGATCTGATAAACAGACTTGCCACTTGCGAATATATATCTGAACACCGGAATCTTTTTATTACCGGTGCAACAGGCTGTGGTAAAACATATATGGCATGCGCGTTTGGTATGGAAGCGTACAAGCAGTATTACAACACCAGATATGTCCGTATGCCGGACTTACTCATGGATCTGGACATTGCACGAACTGAAGGGAACTACCGTAAAGTTATGGCAAAATATTCCAATCCGGTGCTTCTCATTCTGGATAAATGGGTGTTTCTTAAACCAACTGATACGGAGCAAAAAGATATCTTCGAGCTTCTTCATCGGAGACATAAGAAATCATCAACCATCTTCTGCTCACAGTATGTATTCGAAGAATGGTACGGTCAGCTTGGAGGAGAAGCAAGTCCTCTGGCCGATGCAATCATTAACTGAATTGCACATGACAGTTTTCAGATTAATATCACAAGCATTGATGCTGTGCATGACAGATCCATGCGAGAGGTATACAGCCTAGATAAATTACTACGAGAGTAATACCCTCATTAAAGCTACTCATTCCATCTGGGCAGGTGGCTCACGCCACACTGGAAAGGTAACTCTGCCACACAAGAATATTCAAGTATTTCCCCTAATGCCATTCTTTCATATGTTCTTCCCAAATTTATTGTAACATTAGAATACACTTCATTTTGGCTTGGCATCCTTATAAAAAATATATTTCTATGAAATCTATTTAATATATCTAACAATCTATATTTATTATGTTCTGATATATTATCTTCTACAATATATATCAATCTCTTATACTTGAACATTGTTTTCACATAATGATTCTATTTATACTCCTCACATCTCAAAAAATAAATCACTACTATAATAAACTACATTCATTCAAATCTCCTTCTTGCACCATTCTACTGTCTCTGCAATTCCCTCTGAAAACTTATAATCCGGTGCAAATCCTGTATCTTTAACTAAATCCTGTATATCTGCACACAAGTACATAACCTGGCGTGGACCATAGGCAACTTCTCCAAAACCAATCTCTGCTTCCGGATTAACCGCATTTCTTATATCCTCGATATAATCCTTAAGCGGTCTTGCCTCTCCCCCACCAATACAGTAAACCTTGCCATTAATACCTTTTTCTCCTAGTAAATAAAATGCCTTCCCCGCGTCCTTGGAGTACAGATAATCCCACATCTGCTCTCCCTTTGTGCATGATGGTTTCTCTCCTCTTAACAGCTTTCCTATTGTAGACATAACCATCGTAGCACTTCCGTCATATGGACCATATACACTAAGTATTCTTGTCCATATATGTCTGATTCCCAACTTTTCACACTGGATTCTTGTCATCTGACCAGCACACAGCTTTGCCATTCCATAGCCATTCTCTGGAAATGCAGGAACCTGCGAATTAAGCTTTCCTTCCACTCTTCCATATTCCGCCTGTGACCCGGCACCTATGAATGCACTGCAGCCCATAACAGCAGCTGCATTTACAGCGTCCAGTGCATACTTCACATTCATATTCTGTATATACATATCATTGCGGCAGTCGCCAAATGTTCCATCCCACCCAAAGTGATAGAATACATCCGGCTTAACTCCTGTCTCCTGCACAAGCTTTGGCAGTTTATCAAGCTCACTAAGGTCACATTCAACCTTCTTAAGTGAATCCGATTCCTTAATTCTGCAAGAACGCTTTGAATCCTTTCTTACAACTGCTATAACCTTAACATTATTTTTCATAAGAGCATCTATAAGACCTAAGCCTACCGCTCCTGTACATCCTGTAACAACTGCCGCCTGCATTGTGCCTCCTGCTGTTTTACTACTCTTCGTCCATTAATGGAATAAACATCTGTTTCTTTAATTCTTCTCTTGGAAGAAACGGTGCAAGATCCTCCAGTGGAGGGCTTACAAGTGTACCATCCTCTAATCTCTTGGTACTGCTCTTAGGCTCCCATACCTGCTTAGTATCTGTAAATATCTCACAGAATACAGGTCCGTCTTCCTTTAATACCTCATCTACAGTCTTCTTCATCTCTTCATTAGATGAAGCACTGTAATACTTATATCCAAAGGCCTCTGCAATCTTCTTGAATTCAGGGAATGAGAGGTCTCCTGATTCTGGTCCAATTCCAATCTTGCAATGCTCCTTAAACAGATTATTCTGTGTAAGTCTTATTGAATGATATCCGTTATTGTTGATAAGGAATATCTTGATTGGAAGCTTATTAGTAAGTATTGTCTGTAGTTCCTGAAGGTTCATCATTATACTTCCGTCGCCTTCAAGACATATTGTATTTCTTCTGCTGCCACCTATACATGTTCCAATAGCTGCAGGAAGTCCATATCCCATGCTTGCTATTGCACTGTTATTAGCCATACGGCTTCCCTTCTGGATTACATATGCCTGATTACCTACAACACAGCATGCGCCATTAGACACTGCTGTAAGACTGTTTTCTGGAAGTCTGCTGCTTAAATATCTTACAAATGCATATACATTTGCAGTGCTTCCATTCTCCTCCCACTGTCTTGGCTGTACTGCCGGATATTCCTTCTTCCATCTCTGTGTTGTTGCGAGCCATTCACCACCATCTGATACAGGTGCAATAGCTGCCGCCTGCTTATCAAGCTTTGTGAGGAAATCCTTAGCATCAGCCCATACTGGCATCTCAACATGGATAGTAGGCTTCTTTAACTCAGCCTTATCAACATCAACCATTATGACCTCTGCTGCTCTTGCCCATGTTTTCCAGTTATATCCAGTCTGTCTGATAGATATTCTTGTACCTACAGCAAGTATTAAATCGGCATTCTGAATAGCCCAGTTACCTGGTCTGTCGCCCATATTACCTGCTCTTCCACAATACAGAGGATTATCATCTTCTATTAGATCCACTGCATTCCAGTATGTAACGATAGGCATATTAAGCTTTTCTGAAACTGATCTGAACACATCATAAGCACCTGAAAGTCTTATTCCATAACCTGCATGGAATACTGGTCTTTTGGCATTCTTAATCTTTTCAAGTACAGTTCTTACAACATCTTCACTTACCTGTGGCGGAAGCTTTGCATCATCCTCTGCCGGATTATATCCTTCAAGCTCATCAGTCTCAATATATCCGCCCTGAAAATTAACAGGAATATCAATCCATACTGGACCCGGTCTGCCTGTTGTTGCCAGATGCCATGCCTTTTCAAGTGCATAACGGATATCCTTAGGGTCTTCTATCATAGTTGCATACTTTGTCATATTAGACACAGACTTAACTATATCGTATTCCTGATCTCCCATTGCACGAAGCGGTGTCTCTGTAAACTGAAGTGCATATCTTGAGGTTGTGTCGTAACGAACCTGTCCACTTATAATAAACATAGGGATAGAATCAAGCCACCCTCCTACTACACCCGTAAGTGCATTGGTCCCTCCTGGTCCAGTTGTAACACATACAGCGGCAATTCTGTTATCAATTCTTGCATACGCTTCGGCAGCTATGGCACACGCCTGCTCATGATGATTGTATGTTACCTTAAGCTTTTCATTATGTCCCAATGCATCGTTAAGATGCATTGCACCACCTCCAACTACAGAAAATACATCTGTAACGCCATGTTCCACAAGGAAATTGGCAACATAATCTGCTAAACGAATTCTCATAAACTGCCCTCCACATATACCGGTTAATTACTGATTAACAGCTTCCTTAATAGTCTTAGCCATATAATCAATCATCTCATCTGTCATTCCTGGATATACTCCTACCCAGAATGTATCTCTCATAATTCTGTCTGTTGTATCAAGTCCGCCTACTACTCTGTAGCCTTCTCCTGTCGCTCTCATCTCATCAAAGCATGGATGCTTTATAAGATTTCCTGCAAAAAGATTTCTTGTCTGTACTCCGTGGCTCTCTACATACTCAACTACTGCCTTTCTGTCAATTCCTTCCTTTACTGTTATAAGGAATCCGAACCAGCTTGGTCTTGAGTTCTCACATGGTACAGGAAGAATTACCTTATCCTCTATATCTGCAAGTGCTGCTCTTAATCTGTCAAAGTTATGTCTTCTTCTCTCAACAAATGATGGGAACTTCTCAAGCTGTGCACAGCCTACCGCTGCCTGCATATCTGTTGCTTTAAGATTATATCCAAAATGTGAATATACATACTTGTGGTCATATCCTAATGGAAGTTCTCCATACTGCTTGTCAAATCTGTGTCCGCACAGATTATCCTTTCCTGATGGGCATACACAGTCACGTCCCCAGTCTCTGAATGAACGGATACACTTATTAAGAAGTGCATTATTAGTATATACTGCTCCACCTTCACCCATTGTCATATGATGTGGTGGGTAGAAGCTGCTTGTTCCAATATCTCCGATAGTTCCTGTGAACTTTTCTTCTCCATTGATTGTGTACTTAGAACCAAGTGCGTCACAGTTATCTTCTACAAGCCAGAGATTGTGCTTGTCACAGAATGCCTTTACTGCTGAAAGGTCAAATGGATTACCAAGTGTATGTGCAATCATAACAGCCTTAGTCTTGTCTGAAAGTGCATCTTCAAGCTTTGTAACATCAATGTTGTACTGTGGAATAGTAACATCAACAAATACAGGTACTGCACCATACTGGATAGCCGGTGTTATTGTTGTAGGGAAACCTGCTGCTACTGTGATAATCTCATCACCTCTCTTGATTCTTCTGTCTCCGAGAAGTGGTGATGTAAGTGCCATAAATGCATTGAGGTTGGCAGATGAACCAGAGTTTACTACTGATACATACTTTACTCCGAGATATTCTCCGAGCTTCTTCTCGAATTCATCTGTATAACGGCCTGCTGTAAGCCAGAATTCAAGTGCTGAATCAACAAGATTCATCATTTCCTTGCTGTCATATACTCTGCTGGCATATGATATTCTGTCGCCTTCCTTATACTGTTTCTGGTTATGGTACTTCTTGCAGTACTCATCTACAATACCAAGAATCTCCTGTCTTGCTTCTAATTCATTCTTATTATCAAACATATCTTATTCTCTTTCTTACTTTATTAATTCCTTCTCTGCCTGTTATGCAAAGAACTCTTCTATCTCTTTATCCATACATGCAACAACATCTCCGCCTGCTGCATATACCTTTGACCATTCAACGCTCTTTTCTATTGCTGTATCAAAGTTCCATCTGGGCTTCCAGCCAAATGTTGTCTTTAACTTTGAGCAGTCCAGCTTCAAGAAGTTAGCCTCATGAGGTCCACCGTCATACTTGTTAATCCATGAAAGTCCTTCCCCCCACTTATTGCAGAATGTATCAACAAGTGTTCCTGTTGTTATGCAGTCGCTCTCATCAGGTCCTACATTATAGAAGCCTGCATACTTCTTTTCCTTAAACTGCTCCATTGCAATCATAAGATAAGCTGCAAGTGGCTCAAGTACATGCTGGTAAGGTCTTGTTGAATGTGGATTACGCACAATTATATCTTCCTTCTTAACTGCAGCTCTTACACAGTCAGGAACGATTCTGTCATTGGCGAAATCTCCTCCGCCTATAACATTACCGGCTCTTGCTGTTGAAACTGCAACCTCCATATCATTGAAAAATGAATTGATATAGCTGTGTGTTACAAGCTCTGAACATGACTTGCTGTTAGAGTATGGGTCATATCCGTCAAGAGGCTCATTCTCTCTGTATCCCCATGCCCACTCATTATTATGGTAAACCTTGTCTGTTGTTACATTTAAAAATGATTTTACACACGGGTTAAGTCTTACACATTCACAGATATTAACTGTTCCCATAACATTAGTTTCATAAGTATATACAGGGTCTTTGTATGATTCCCTTACGATAGGCTGTGCTGCAAGATGAAGCACTATCTCAGGCTGTGTCTCTTCAAACACCTTCTTAAGATGCTCAAGATCTCTTATATCACCTATTACAGAATTCATCTTATCCTCTACATCTATCATTGAAAAAAGGTTAGGCTCAGTAGGTGGAACAAGTGAATAACCTGTCACTTCTGCTCCTGCTTTAAAAAGGATTCTGCAAAGCCATGAGCCTTTGAATCCTGTATGTCCTGTAACAAGAACCTTCTTTCCTTTATAAAAACTTAAATCCATCTTAATCCTCCCGGCTTAGTCCCATTTCTTCCAAGGAGCTGTTCCAGTTGCAAGATACTTCTCGAGCATATCCATCTCTCTCTTGGTATCCATGCACTGCCAGAAGCCCTTATGCATATAGGACATTAACTGGCCTTCCTTTGCAAGTTTTTCCAGTGGTTCTCTCTCAAATACAGTGTCATCACCATCAATATAGTCAAATATTTCAGGATTAAGCACCATATAACCTGCATTGATAGGTGCACCGTCTGTATGGCTCTTCTCTCTGAATGACTTAACAGCGTTGTCTCCGCCGATATCAAGTACACCCTTCTGCTGTTCAAGCATTACGGCTGTAAGAGTAGCAATCTTGCCATGCTCCTTATGGAACTCAACAAGCTTGTTCATGTCTACATCACAGACACCGTCTCCATATGTCATAAGGAATGGCTCGTCCCCTACATATTTCTGGATACGCTTGATTCGTCCTCCAGTCATTGTATTAAGACCTGTATCAACTACAGTAACCTTCCATGGCTCACAATGCTGCTCGTGAATAATCATATCGTTAGAACCTTTTGTGAAGTCAAATGTAATATCACTGTTATGAAGAAAATAATCCGCAAACCATTCTTTAATTACATACTGCTTATATCCTGCACATATAATAAACTCATCAAAACCATAATAAGCATATTCCTTCATAATATGCCAGAGAATTGGCTTTCCTCCTATCTCTATCATTGGCTTTGGTTTAAACTGGCTTTCCTCACTTATTCTTGTTCCGAAGCCTCCGGCCAATAAAACAACTTTCATTATAATACTCTCTTTCTTTCAAATATCAGATTATAATTTCACAATTAATCTTATGTTACAATTTACCATTCGTCATTTTAACATTATCGACTATTTTCGTCAACTTTTTATACATAAAAAATAAGCAATAGCCATCGCAAACTGACTATTGCTTATTTTAATTTCTTATTCAATTTTAAACATATGGATATTTTTTGTGCTTATACGATAATCACAACATGATATATCATATTACCATTTTTATACTATTAGTTAATACAGAATTTGGCATTCTCATCACTGTTAACACATTTTCTTTTCCTTTTACAACACCGTTAACAATATTATACTTTATTCCATCCTGAATATATGTTCCAGTATAATTAAATTTTACCAAACCATTTTCAAGATAAAACATTCCATTTTCATTGCTTGCAACGCCATTGTATTTAAAGTTAACTTTTCCGTTCTCTATTCTCCACCAGCCATTTGCATTCTGTCTGATTCCTGTATAGTCATATCTTATATAACCACCTTTTACATATACCCAGTCTGAGCCATCCTGAATTACATTTGTATATCCGAAATTTACCTTTCCATTTTCGAGATAAAATCTTCCGTTTTCATTTGTCGCAAACCCTGTGTAATTGCTTTGCACATGACCATTCTTTACATATACCCAGTCTGCTCCATCCTGAATCACATTCGTATATTTAAAATTAACTTTTCCGTTCTCTATGTAGAATCTTCCATTTTCGTTATCTGCCAGTCCTGTATAACTAAAATCTACTTTTCCGTCTTTTATTCTCCACCAGCCATTTGCATTCTGTCTGATTCCTGTATAATTAGTATTTACATGACCTTTCTCTACATATACCCAGTCTGCTCCATCCTGAATTACATTTGTATATTCGAAATTTACCTTTCCATTTTCAAGATAAAATCTTCCATTTTCATTTTCTGCAAATCCAGTGTAATCATCTTTTACATGACCATTCTTTACATATACCCAGTCTGCTCCATCCTGGATTAAATTTGTATAATCAAACTTTACTTTACCGTTCTGGATATAGAATCTTCCGTTCTCATTGTCTGCTAATCCTGTATAGCTAAGATTAACTTTTCCATTCTCGATTCTCCACCAGCCATATTTGTTCTGTCTGATTCCGGTATAGTCATATCTTATCTTTCCATTTTCTACATATACCCAGTCTGCTCCATCCTGTTCTACACTTGTATATGTTGTGTCAACTTTACCATTCTTTACATACATTCTTTCATTGTCACAGTCTGCAAATCCTGTAAAGCTTGTATCTACCACATCATCTGCATAATAATAGTAATTTCCATCTTCTGCCTTACTAAGACCATTCTTCTTTTCAACAACTCCTGTTGCAGGTATCTCTGTAACATCTGTCTTCGCATCACATACTGTACAATGGTGGCTCTTGCTTCCTGGTGTTGTCTCTGTTGCTTCAACATCTACTGTCCACTCTGTACTGAAGCTGTGTCCCTTTGCTGGGATTGTTTCTGTGTATGTCTTCTTGTCACATGTTCCTGTTGTAGATGTACATGTATATGTAAGCACTCCTGCCTCTGTACATGTTGCCTGCTTTGTTATCTTTGACTCATACTTATGTGTATGTGTTGTCTCTGATGTTCCAGATGGTGTATATATCATATAGAAAAGATTGATTGCATCTCCCTTTGTTACAGTTACAGCACCCTTAGCAACATCTACTGTTAATGTACCATCAGAACCAACTTTTTTGCTTGTTCCATTAACTTTTACGCCCTTGCCAGAAGCTGCTGTTGTTCCGCCAAATACAAGTGTAAGCTTTCCAGCGGATGGTGCTGTGAACTTAATGCTTGTTGATGACTCCATCTTAAGGCATTTTGTAAGTGTAAGACCGTTGTATGTTGCTGTACCTTTATTTGTTGCTATACTTCCTGTAATACTATAGAAGTCACTTGTTGTTCCTGATTCTGTAAAGTTATGTACCTTTGCATCTCCTGATACCGGTGTGTCAGGTGTAACAGGTGTATCTTTTCCAATAGCTGGAATAACTGCTGTTTCATTATAACCACATCCTGTACATGTGCGGCTCTTAAGACCTGTTTCTGTCTCTGTTGCAGCCTTAACAACTGTCCACTCACCATATGTATGTGTATGTGAAGTGCCAGATATGCTTCCACCACCTACTGATACAAGAGATGTCTTGTATGCATTAAGCTTATCCTTTAATGGCCTATTGAGTGAATAGCTTGTATCATCAACACTGTTATCAAATGTCCACTTGAAATCTCCGCCCATAATACGTCCTGCATACTTAGTTACAATTGAAGGAACATCTGCAGGTGCATCAATATCAGCAGTATCAACACCTAAATCAACCTTAGTATCAAAATTAGAATATGTCTTTCCACCCTGCTTTGCCTTATAAGTTGAAGGTACTGTTTCACTTCTTGATGTTGCAAGATATGCATCGAAATCAGTTGCACTTGCAGTTGTTGTACCAGCATCCGAATTAGCATATATAACAGACTTCTGACCTTCCATATAGTTGTTGTATGCCTTGATGACACCACCATTCTCGCTTGAGAATATTCCGCCTGCAAGAACATCGCTGCCCTGCATTGAACTGAGCATTGGATAATTACAGTTTCTGAAATAGTTAGCCTCTACGAATGCCTCGCTATCCTTTGCAGCGCCTACACCATATTTAGCATTGCCATCATAGTAGTTATTATATACATGAACTGACATTGTTCTGATACGAGGATGTCTTGAATCAGAATGGTCAAACCAGTTATGGTGATATGTAATCCAGTTCTCACCCGATTCTGACTTCATACCACAAAGTGACATCTTTCCTGAATCCCAGAAATGATTGTAAGATACTGTTACATACTGAGAATTATCCTTTAAGTCCATAGAGCCATCGCCCTTAGCCTGGTCACCATCTGAACCAGCATTACCGTAGAACACATCGTTGTTATGTACCCATACACCAACTGACTGCTTAAGAGATATACCATCTCCATCGCCTCCGCCGCCCCAGTTCATAAGGCCAAGATTTCTTACTTCTATGCCTGTTGACTGGAATACAGCCACACCTGCTTCATATAAAGTAGCATCATCACCAATACCCTCAAATGTTACGTTAGATGCGCCCTTAACACCAATTGCATATGCTGATGATACATCTTTGCAGGCAAGTCCGCTTAATGTAACCTGTCCGATAATACGGATAGCAACCGGCTGGCAGTTATTCTTAGCCTTAATTGCCTGTGTAATAGCTGCTACACCTGTATATTCTGTGTTACCAATCTTCATCTTAACTGTATTCTTATTAGCTTCTGTAACATAAAGAACAGATGCATCAGACTTTAATGTTCCATCGTTGTTATATGCACCAACACCATTCTTTACTGGTGAATTACTTGAAAATGTGAATCCGCTTCTGTCATGTGATTTTACAGTAAGCTTATCTGAAACGATAGCAGCTGCTGTATTCTCCTTGCCATTGTTCAGCGGAACAATCTTCATAACATAATCGCCTGCTTTTAATCCTACAGCATCCGCTCTCATGTAAGACGGATACTTTCTGATAAGCTCATCATCCAACTGGACATAAGCTGAATCTGAGGCACTTGCAGACTTAACATATACATTGTAACCTGTAGCTCCTGTTACAGGTGTCCACTTAACATATGCTGTCTCAAGCCAGCCTGATGCTTCTGTTATTGCGCCAGAAGCTGCATGTACTGGGTTCATGTCAAATGCTATAACTGACACTGCCACCATTACACATGCAAGTAATGCACTCATAAATTTTTTTACTTGCTTTTTCATTTTTCCTCTCCTTTTCCTATATACACATTTTTGTGCAGATTTGATATGTTTTATTCACAAATCAAATTCATATTAACATTATTGCACAATGTTTTCAACCACATTTTACATATTAAAGAATAATTTTGTCATTTTAACACACTATTTCTTTTTCTAATGCAAATGAATATATAATTTTTTCTTTTACGTTTTTTCCGGTAAGCTGTGCCAGCGCTTTTGCATAATAATCAAGCTGGATTGCGTATCTTTTAACAAGCTCTTTTTCACCCGCTTTGCCCTTCATAACCCTGTCGGTCTTATAATCAACAATCACAAGTTCTCCGTCCTCTTCAAAATACAAGTCAATTATACCCTGTATAAGCTGTCCTTCGTACTCAAATACAAAAGGCTGTTCTCTTCTGACACTGCCACAGTTCACCGCATTTGCAACTCTCCTGCCTGTATCTGATTGTACAAATGTATATATATCCCACGGATTGACACTTTTCACCTGTAATTCATTCATCTTGCCTGTTTCTAACATTCTGTTAATATCTGCTTTAACTCCATCAAGGTTCACACTCACTGAATAGTCAAGACATTCCATAACCCTGTGATATGCGCTACCACGCTCATTAGCAGCAAGCTGCACTTCCTCACCGCTTATGAACTTTGGAATTATGCTGTTTGTCTCATCACATTCTTCCTTTTTAAGTGCTGCCTTCACAGATTCATCCATGTAAACATTTTCCTCTGAATCATCATCCGCCTGCATAGCCTTAAGCTGCGAAACCGTCAGTTTCATCCTGCCGGCTGCATTATCAGCAGGAACATACTCCGGAAGCTCATCTAATAAAGGATAAGACACAGCTTCCTTAATTTCATCAGCCAGTTCACCGATTCCAACAACATTCGCTGCACCAGCCAGCCCTCCGGATTCATCCGCATCAGCCAAGGAATCCTCTCCGGCATCAACCATAACTTTAAAGCTGCCTTTCAATTTATCTGAATCCATAAGGCACACCGGCATTATCATATCAAGATAGTTCTTTATATTCTCACTGTCTGCGTAAGACAACATTCCATCTGCTTCAAGCTGCTTTGCACTTCCCCTGTATTTCTCAAGTGTCTTGTCTGCATCTTTTACAACTCCAGTGATTATCAGCTTTTCTCTTGCTCTTGTCATTGCAACATAGAGAAGTCTCTCTTCTTCTGATATCGACTCCCTTACAATTCTTCTTGCCATGGCACCTTTTATTATGGTAGGTGTCTTCGTTCTTCTTTCAAGGTCAACATAATCAACTGCAATTCCTAAATTCTGGTCTACAAGCACCGGCGCTGTTGCATCCATAAAGTTAATGCTCTTATGCGCTCCAGCAAGTATTACAATCGGAAATTCCAGACCTTTGCTCTTATGAATACTCATAATTCTTACAAGATTCTCATTGTCAAGGCTGGCAGCCCCCTCTGCAAAATCTTCGTCAAACTTCTTAAGTCTTTCAATATATCTTAAGAAATTAAACAGACCTGAATAACTTGATTTGCCGTATCCTGCTGCTCTTTCCAGCAGAACATTTAAGTTAGCCTGCCTCTGTGCTCCGGCAGGCATCGTTCCCACATAATCGTAGTAGCCCGAATCATATATTATCTCCCAGCACAGATCATATAGTGACTCAACGCTGCTCTTGTCACGATATTCTGTAAGCTTTGCAAGAAATAATGCACATTTACCGGACAACTGCTTAACATCCGGCTCCTGCACCTTCCCAGCTTCACCAAGCACTGCAACTGCTTTCAAATGTTCATACAGATTATTATGCACATTCGTATCCACATACTCTCTGCCAAGCTTTCTTACCATTCCAAGCTCTGCTGCCGTAAATCCTCCAAAATAAGACATCATTGCCGCCGCAAGGCTTATCTCCTGAACCGGATTATCTACTATTGTAAGCATGCTTAAGATTACCTGTATCTCACGCACGCTGAAATATCCTGTTGACGAGTCAGTATACGCCGGTATCCCCCTATCCATAAGGGCATCTGCAAATGTATCTGCCCAGCCTGTCACTGACCTTGTAAGAATTACTATATCCCTGTATTCTGCCGGTCTATATACATTTTCATCTGCATCATACACATTTACACCAGAAGAAACTATTCCCTCAATCAGCTTTGCAAGCCTGTCAGCCTCAAGCTCTCTTGTTGTAGCTTCTTCTTCATTTTCTGAAGATATAAGAATTACATCTGTACTCTTGTTGACTTCATCACCGTAATTACTGTCACTGTATTCAGGATATGGAAATCCCGCATTAAGCCTTACAGATTCGTCATACCCAATTCCCGAAAAATTCTTATTCATAATATGACTGAACACATCATTGGCACATTCAAGCACATTCTCACGGCTTCGGAAATTCTTCTGTAATTCAATTCTTACATTATCACCAGTCTCGCCATATGTATCGTACTTCTCTATGAAAAGCTCCGGGCATGCAAGACGGAACTTGTATATGCTCTGCTTTACATCACCAACCATGTATATATTGTTATTCTCACCTGTCAGTCTCGTCTTTGACACCGCATTAAGGATAACCTCCTGCAGCTGGTTGGAATCCTGATACTCGTCTATCAGTATCTCTTCAAATCTGTTCGCAAGCTTGTCGGCAGTCTCTGTGTACACAAGCTTTCCGTCTTCTTTCTTTACAAGTATTGAAAGTGCAAGATGTTCCATGTCATTAAAATCAATTATGCCCTTCTCCCGCTTCACCTCTGAAACACGCTTGGCATACACCTTTGCCACTTTAAGTAAAGTCCGTATCTGGATGCCTGCCCCCTGCATGTCTGCAAATATTCCCTCATCATCTTTCAAGAATATCTTATCATTAAGCCGTCCTATGTAATCCTTAAACAACTTTCGCTGCCCCTTGACATATTCCTTAATATCCGGGTCTGCTCCTGCATCCTTCTTTCTTGACAGGGCTTCAAATGAAAATATTCTTATCCTTCTGCCAAGCTCTCCAAAATCCTGTGAATTAATCATCTCATTAATTCCAAGCAGGTCAGACTGCAAAGCACTTGTATATGCTGCAGGTCCTGCCGGCTCAGAACAGATATCTACTAATCGGTTGTATTTATCACGGTAATCAAGAAGTGCATTTTTAATTGAATCATACAGCTCCTTAATTGCAGGATTATCGTAAGTCTCATCATCATAAACTAACATGCACTCGTCAAACCACTCATCAATCCACGGATTGCTTCTTGAAAAACGGTATATTTTATCTATAATGCTCACAAGCCCTGAATCGTCCCGTCCCATGCCAAATGCATCAACAAGATTAAAGAATTCTTCATCTGCTTCGGCATAGAATTCCTCAAGCACATCTTCCAACACATCATTTTCAATAAGTTTCTTCTCACCCTCGTCCATTATCCTGAACCCCGGGTCCAGATTAACCTCTGGAAAATGATTTCTGATTATCCATAGACAGAAACTGTCTATCGTTGTTATCTGTGCGTTGTTAAGCAGTGTTATCTGTCTTAAAAGGTTCACATCCCCCGGATTCTCGTCAAGCATTGAATCAAGTGCTTTTCTTATCTTGTCTTTCATCTGGGATGCTGCCGCCTTTGTAAATGTAACAACAACCAGCCTGTCTATATCTATATTCTTGTCAGGGTCTGTAATCATGGAAATGATTCGCTCAACTAAAACTGCGGTCTTACCTGAACCGGCAGCCGCTGAAACCAGCACATTACAGTCTCTTGTATCAATCGCGTTCTTCTGCGCTGGTGTCCATTTTCTTTCCATTCTCATCAACCCCTTCCTTTATATTATTCCATAACACTTCATCATCGAATTTCTTTAATTTTCTGTAATTGCAGCCCGGCAAATCCACTGAAAATCCGCACACTGCCCCATAAGGACATCTGTCACAGCTTGAAAACTGTCCATCTTTATAAGGACTTCTCCTGATATCACCACCTGCAATTCTATCCGCAGTATCAACCGCCCTTACATCAACGAATCTTCCAAGCATGTTAAACTGCTCTGTATTCATCACCTTGCTTCTTCTTGAATCAAATCCGCCATCAGCTTTTCTGCTTACAGGGATGTTAAGCGATGTTCCTTCTGTATTGTCCATCTTCTCGGCAATATCCTTATCAGAATTAACCATTCCTTTAAGACGCAGTTCACCCTTAATCTTATCCTCTATCTCTTCCGCACTCTCATTTGTTGCAGATACAATCGGGTCGCTTATGTTGTAGTAGAATACTCCGGCAGGAAGCACATTTTTACCCGGACGCATCTTTGCCACAAGCTTCATCGCCGCTTCCATGTAGACCATAAGCTGGATATCTATTCCATAGTAGGTCTTTACTATGTTGAAATCCTTCTTTCCTGTCTTGTAATCAATAATCCTGACATACACATCTGTGTCGTTCTCACATATGTCCACGCGGTCAATTGTTCCGCTCATAAGCTGCTTTCTGTCTCCGTCTCCGACTTCCATATTAAACTTATGCTCGAATACAAATGGCACGAAATCACCACATTTTAACTGCTCACCCATTGCCCATATAGTACGGTCTGCAAGGTCTTCCATTCGCTTAATCATGAATGAATTACGGCTTGAATCCTTAAGGATACTGTTCTGGTATATGTCAGTAATTGCAGCAACACTTCTTTTTACCATCTCGCGGCGTTTCTCCTCTGATATCAGATAGTACGACTCACCGTTTTTCTTGATTTCATCGCACACCTCACGAATAACCGCATGCAATACGACGCCGAAGTTTACTGGTGAAAATGTGAATTCTTCCCGTTCTTTTAAATCAACTCCATACCTTAAGTAATATCTCAATGGACACTCTGCAAAATTCTCAAAAGAAGTTACGCTTCCGACAAGCCTTCCGCCTGTAAGTGAATCAATAATATCCTCATCTACATTTGCAGCAGTTTCAGTCTGTTCATAGCTGTAAGCCGCATGTGGTATTGTTACATAAGAATTCTGCTGTGCTGTGTCTTTGTAAGATAACTTAAGGCAATGTGGAAACATTTTTCTCATGCTTCTTATAATATAAGATGGTATAAGTGCTGCACCCTCACTGTTTTTCACAGCATATGACATGTACAGCTTTTCCGCACTCTTCGTCATAATAAGATACAGATAGAATCTCTGTGTAAATGCTTTCTCCCTCACGGAAGCCGACATAACTATTCCCTTATCCTCAAGATACTCCCTGTCGCTTTCTGACAGAACGCTTCTTGAATCAGCCTTCTTAGGGACGTTGCCGTCATTGATTCCGACAAAGAACATGACCTTGATATTGTCAAGACGGGTTCTTTCTATATCACCTATAACAACACAGTCATTGGTCTGCGGAATAAGTCCTATCTTAATCTCCTGAAATCCTGACGCAAGTATTTTATTAAATTCTTTAATACCAACCTTCTCACTTCCAAGAAGAGCAT
>ENA-OYDU01000352-OYDU01000352.1-human-gut-metagenome-genome-assembly--contig:-NODE-352-length-15362-cov-23.992748_pt1 | contig 15362 bp, 14 predicted proteins | sample MGYA00243555_ERZ652915 | MGnify/ENA primary metagenome ERZ652915 (study PRJEB26926, sample SAMN06164554) | human gut metagenome | biome: ENVO:00009003; feature: ENVO:2100002; material: ENVO:00002003...
AGGACGTTTAGACGCAAGAAGGACGCTGAAGAGCTTAGTTGCGGATTTGAGGTTAGAAAACTTTTGTCCCGCTACAGCTCCTTTTTCACGTCAAAACAGGGGCAGGCCTTGGTCCATTCCTCCGGTTCCACCGTTCCGTCGCCGTCCAGATCCGGGCTCAGGTCGCGATGCCCCACCACCTGCGTGATGGCCGGGAAATCCGATTTCAGCACCCTCACCAGAATCCGGAGCGAACGCTTCTGCAGTTCCGTACGCGTATCCGCCGGCCGTCCCTGCGCATCCAGTCCCCCTTCGTACGCAATGCCGATGCTGTGTTCGTTATACCCCTTGGCATGCGCTCCGGCCCGTTCCACCGGTCGCATTGTACAAATTTCACCATCCGTGCGGACAAAATAGTGATATCCGCAACACTTGAACCCCCGTTTCCGGTGCATCTTCGTCAGTTCGGCAACGAGAGCGGGCAGTCCGCTCTCGTTGCCGTACAGTGAATCACAATCATGTCAATTTTTCTCATCACAATCCGGTTTTCTTCCGGTCAGGAGACAGAGAATACACTTCAGCACCCTGACCACAATCCATTTTACTTTCGTCATCTTCTCACGCCTTAGTTCCGATTACACCCCAGCACCGTCGTCCTCTTCTTCTTTTTTATACTTCACCGGCACCCGTTCGAAAGCCAGGTTGTTGATAGCCTCCTGCATCACCGTACCCGGGCGGAACAGCACGCGCACCTTTTCAATCATGCTGTCGGTATACGTATCTTCCGTAGCGGCTCCTTCCCCGCTCAGGCTCAGCTGCAGCGAACCCAGCTCACCCAGGCGTACGATTTCGCCGCCCTGCAAGCCCTCCGACACGATGTCTTCCAGTCCCGTCAACACCGCCATCACGTCGGCACGGGTCACGGTACACATCTGGTGAATACGTTCCGCTATTTCACGGATACCCATCTCGCCGCGAGCCTGCGACTGTGCATAATACTTCACTTCACCGCTTTCACGATCGGCCGGGTTCACACGCCCTACAACCGAATAAGTCACTGTTTTCTTCATAGGTCAATCAATTAAAAATTAATAATAAAATGAAGAATTAAGAATTAAGAATGATGAATCTTAAATCTTGAATGATGAATTAAGAATGATGAATTAAGAATCCAGGAAACGCGCGCCCATTCCTCGTTATTCATTCTTCATTATTCACTCTTCATTCTTCATTATTTGATTGTTCTTCATTATTCACTCTTCATTCTTCATTATTTGATTGTTCTTCATTATCCATTGTTCTTCATTATTCACTCTTCATTTACAAAGGCAAAGTTAGCACCCCCGTTTCCGCCCATGTAGACATTTGAGGACATACGAAGACTTACGAAGACATTCGAGGAAATTTGAAGACTTTTGAAGACATTAGAAAAAGGAAACGCCGCCGCTCACGGCTCTCCAAGGAACCTCACAATCAGTTCCACCTCCGATTTCAGGAAAAACTTGCGGTTTTTCTGGTAGCCCGACCGCTCCAGCTCCCTTTCCAGTTCCGCACACTGCTTGATCCATCGCCCCAGCCCCTGCAGGGCACCTTTCTTACCTGCCTGCGGAAAATACAAGCCCGCCAACTCACTTTTCCGGTAAGCCTTCAGGCAGAAACCCTCCCGTTCCTCCCCGGAAACAGCTCCCGGTCCCGTTTTCAATTGCATGTAGTTCATTGTTCCGTTTTATTTTAGTTACCTATAAATATACACAATTCCGGCCGGATGCACAAGTTTTTCCGCCCGTTTTTTCCGGTATATTTCCTTCTTCGGAACATAAAAAGCCACATGAAAATCAAAATGTTACCACCAGCCGGCGACCGGGCGATGAAGACTATTCTTCAGCCGGCGCCTCGGTGAATCGTCCCATGGCACGACGGTTGCGGTTCACCTCTTCGATGGTGTACATCACCACCCGATACCCCCTCTTTCCCGCCACGCGAACCTGCTCGAATCCCGCCTTCCGCAAGGCAAGCCCCACCTTGACGGCACTGAGGGGATTCTTCATGCCCCCGTTGATGTGCTGCAGAATCTCGCCCACCGTCAGGAACATACATTCCTCGCCGGGCATCGGTACGCGGAAAAAAGCCAGCAGCAAGTCCGTTTCCAGGCTGGCCGTCTCAAACCGCTCGTTGCGTGCGTTCACCTGCGCGATTTCCTCCTCGTCGAACCAGTAGCGGAACCCCTTCTTCCACAGCATCAGGGCCTGCCCGTACACCCCCGCATAGTCCACGGGATGCGTGTAGGGGTCGTCAATGTGCACCACCGTGAAGGGCAGCCAGCGCCGGCTTCCCGTGGGGTCGTTCAGAAACTCCGGCTGGTTGGTCGTGCCGCAGAAACTCGCGATGTGCGGACGGTTCTCCTTGTAGTGCCCGTACGCCCTCCGCTCGTTCACCGCCGGCATAGTCACCATCGCCTTGAGCTGGTTGATGTCACCCAGGCGCAGCTCGTCAATCTCCTCCAGGCAAATCAGCGCAAATTCCGACAGCGCCAGGTTATCGTCCTTCGTCAACCGTCCGCTGTTGGAGCGCACGCAGAAATACCGCTGCAGTTCAGGCGGCAGCAGACGCGCCAGCCAGGTCGTCTTGTAGCAACCCTGCCGCCCCACCAGCACCAGAATCTGGTGGTTCGTCACCTCCTTCACCATCAGCGACACCACCACAGCCACCAGCCACTTGCGGAAACAATCATCAAACAGTTTCGCGTCACCCTCCACGTGCACCGTGGCCGCCAGCCGCCCGATGTGGTCGGTCACCCCGTCCCACGGAGGCAGCGAGCGGAAATACTCCGTAAAAGGGTTGAACTCCGGCACAAACTCCGACTCCAGCACCGAGCGCACATCGCACAGGCGTACCGTGTGCCCCTCCTTGGTCATGCGGCTCCACAGCGAGTTCACCAGGCGGTCGGTCAGCTCCACAAACTCCTCGGCCTCGGGATGCCGCATCTCCTCCTTCCCGGTAATCACGTTCTTCCGGAACTCCGCCTGCGTGGCGAGAAACTGCTCAATCTCCTGGGGCGTGGCCAGTTGGGAACGTCCTTCCCCCTTCTTCTCCCTCTTCGCACGAAACAGTTCCGCCTCCCGCCGTCCGTGCGCCTCCGTATCGGCATAGCACGAGCGGAAAATGGCCGCCACGTCGCCGTCGTATTCCGGAAAGCGTCCGTCCGCCCAGCCGATGGCCTGCTCCAGCGGCAGCCCGAACTCATTCATCAGATAACCCATGCGCATGATGTACTCATTGTGATGATGCGGGGCATACACCACGCCCTGCTCGTCCAGCTCCCTGCGGATACGGGCCACCACACGCTCCACCCGACCCCTGCGCGGCTCATCCGCCTTCTTCATGCGCGAAAGGTCGAAGTGGAAAGGTTCTGCCCCGTCGTGGTAATGCACCTGCGCGTCATGCGCCAGTCCGCTCAGTCGCGTGGCATTCTTGCAGGCAGGGTCGAAACTGCACCCCGTCAGTTGCCCATAATACTCGTTCACCCTGCGGAATACCCGGCTGTAACATGCCACCCGGTCGGTATCGGGCGTCTCTCCATCCAGACAGTAGCGGCACACCACCCTCACTCCTTGCCCGCTGATGGTGGTATAAGCCAGCACGGTGTGCGGGTCGGCACACACTTTTTCGAACACTTCCCCCGCCCGTCCTTCGGGCAGATGGTCAAAGTCCACCATCGAGAGACCTGTCCAGCCACTGATGTCGGCCTTCCGTTTCCCGTTCTCAAAACGCACCGCCACGGCAAAGCAGGGGCAGGCCGACTTTTCCCGGCCGGCAGCCGCCTTCTGCCCCTGCGAGCGGTAGTAACGGTATTTTTCGGTGTGGTCGGCCAACACCTTGTCCTCCCGAATCAGACGGACCACTTCATCAAGACTCACCGCCACGGGCATCGTGTCGGCATAACCCTTAAAAATACTTAGCATCATTTTGTTCATTTTCTCGTGCTTTATTTAATGATTTATTAAATAAAGCAATCCTTTTAGTTTTAATTTTTGCGTTTCCTTTTCAAAACAGCGAAACGAATGTAACACAAGTTTACAGAAAGTACAAACCCATATTGCACACATGTGTGCAATATTTTAACCAATAATTTACTATAATTTTATTTTTTAAACAAAATTACGTATGAAACAAGCGAAATTGATTGAACTAGGACAGATGTTAGAAGCGTGGCGCCACCAGGTGCTGTCGCACGGCCGTACCCTCACCGTACAAGAGTTGTGCCGACTGGCGCCGATGAGCGCACACACGTTTCAAAAAGTTAAAAAGGGCTCCTGACGGATCTGACATTCCTCGGCCGCATCCTTGCCGTGTACCACCGCCTGCTTGCCGCCGACCCGCAGAAGCAGGATGAGCTGCTCCGCGACTTTTTCCGTTCACTCACCACTGATTTAGAGCGAATTAAATCAAGCCAAGGCATCCAAACTCCTCACACAAAAGATACAGAACAGTAGTGAAGAACCGGCCTTCCCCGGGCCACCGCTTGACGGGTTGTCGGGGTTGGCACCGGTTTTGCAAACTTCCTATATACAGGTGTGGAAAAATATAAGCGTTGTATTTTTCCACACCCCGCGTATATACATTTTATAAAAATGCCTGCCAACCCCGACAACCCGTCATGATTTCCTTTCCGGAACTCCCCGAAAACGCCCTTGCGTTTCGAATCAAACGCCCTTGCGTTTAAAGTAAAACGTACTTGCGTTTTATCACAAACGCACTTGCGTTTCAGGTAAAACGCCCTTGCGTTTTTCTCACGCCCCGCCCTGTACCCCATACATTGTTCCAGAATTGTTACAAAATCCGCCGATATGCCCACTTTTTCATTGATTTCCACCCTTTTCACCGACAAAAACCCCTCTATAAGTTGAATAAACCAAAAATAAGGCTTAATTTTGCGGCTGATTATCGGCCGTAATTTTTACCGCCCCCAATCCATAGCTGGGAGTGGTAACGGCGAAGCACACCCTATGCGCAGGGAAATTCCTTTAGAAAAATCATAACAAAACCATAAGAAAAGATGAAGATACGCAAAGTAGTCTGTATGCTGACGTTGTCCACCCTGCTGGTGAGCGGGTGTACGTCTTACCGGAAATCGCTCTACCTTCAGAACGAACAAGTGCTCAATGAATCCCTTGAAGGACAGCTCTATGACTTCCGCATCATGCCCAAGGACGAGCTTACCATCGTAGTAAGTACTACCGACCCGGAAGCTTCGGCTCCTTTTTACCGAAAAATCGGACAAAGTAAAGAGGGAGGAAGCAGTAGTACCATGGGTATGAACGATGCGAACCTGCTTTCTTACCTGGTAGACAACCAGGGCAATATAGACTTCCCCGTATTGGGCATGGTCAAGGTAATGGGCCTGACCAACCGCGAGTGTGAAGCCCTCATTCGTGAAAAGCTCCAGCCCTACCTCAAGGAAACACCTAATGTCACCGTACGTACTTCCAACTACAAGTTCAGCGTATTGGGTGAAGTCAATGCACCGGGCACCTACACCACCGATGCTGAAAAGGTGACCATCTTTGAAGCCCTGGCACAGGCAGGTGATATGACCCTCTTCTCGGTGCGCGACGACGTGCAGCTGCTCCGCGAAGACTCCACAGGCGTACGCAGGGTATACCACCTCAACCTGACTGAAGCCGACGTAGCCCAGTCACCCTACTTCTATCTGCAGCAGAACGACGTAGTCTATGTCAAGCCCACCAAGGCAAAGGTACGTACTAATACCTTTAACAGCAACTCCTCCATGTGGATTACCCTGCTCAGCATTGTGACTTCCATCACCTCCCTTGTACTTGCAATTTCCAAATAATAACGACATTTACCTATGGCAGAAGAAACCAAGAACTACCTGCTGGAAGACGAAGAAACTTCCGGCTTCGACTATAAAACGTTTTTCATCAAGCTTCTGATGTACTGGCCCTGGATTGTGGGCTGCGTAGCTGTATTCCAGATTGGTGCCTTTTTCTACCTCAAGACCCTGACCCCTCTCTACACCGTCAGTTCCTCTGTACTGATTAAGAACGAAAACAAGGGAGGAGCAAGTGGAGCCAACCTGGAAGATTTGGGCTTCGTATCCACCTCTACCCAGAGTTTTGACAACGAGCTGGAAATCCTGCGTTCACGCACTTTGATCAAGAAAGTAGTGACCGCCCTCGACCTCTATGTCGGCTACTCCGTACCCGGTCAGTTCCGCGACACCGAGCTTTACAAGCAGTCACCCGTCAAGGTATGGGTTACCCCCGAGGAAGCCGAACGTATGGGCTATGCACAAGTCAAGATGTCTTTCCGCAACCAGCAGCTTCACGAAGTGTTAGTAGAGCACGAAGGACAGGAATGGAAAAAGACCGTGGAAAGTCTGCCTGCAGTCTTCTCCACCCCAGTAGGTGTATTCACCTTTTCCGCAGCCGACTCTACGTTGCAAACCCTTCAGCCTGTTCCTGAAATGATTCAGGCTACCGTCGTATCGCCTACAAGCGCCGCCGCATCTTTCCGCAGCCGGCTCACCGTAACCCCTGGTGGAAGAGGTACTACCATGGCTCTACTTACCATCACCGGCAGCCAGGTGCCTCGTGGCGTAGACTTCCTGAACAAGCTGGTAGAAGTGTACAATGAAGAAGGTAACAATGATAAAAACGAGGTAGCCGCCAAGACTGCCGAATTTATCGACGAACGTATCCGCATCATCAACAAGGAATTAGGTACCACCGAAAGCCAGCTGGCCAGCTTCAAGCAGCGGGCCGGCGTAGTAGACATTACAGCCGATGCCAGCCAGGCAGCCACAGAACAAGCAGGCTACGAACGTGCCTACGCTGAAAATGAGGTACAAATCAGTCTGGTTAACCACCTGAAGAGCCACATCCTTAACGAGGCCAACCAGTACGAAGTAATCCCGGCCAACATCGGGCTAAACAACAGCGACCTGAACACCGTGGTACAGAACTACAACCAGATGCTGATTGAGCGCAAGCGCCTGCTGCGCACCTCGCACGAGGACAACCCTGCCGTACAGAGCCTGAACGCCAGCATCGACGTAATGCGAAATAGTGTAATGGCTGCCATTCAGACGGCCGAAAAAGGCCTGCTTATCAACCGCCAGGCCCTGCAGGCACAGACCCGCAAGTATGCCGGCAAGGTAAGCGATGCCCCCGTGCAGGAAAAAGAATACCTCAGCATCTCGCGCCAGCAGGAAATCCAGGCTAACCTCTACCTGATGCTGCTGCAGAAACGTGAGGAAAACAACATCACCCTGGCTTCCACGGCCAACAATGCTCGTGTGATTGACGAACCTTTGGCTGGCAACCAGTTCTTCCCCACCCCTTCACAAACGTATACCATGGCATTGGGAATAGGCTTGATACTCCCCATCGGAGTGATATTCCTTTTGGGTTTACTTCAATTCAAAATACAAACCCGTGGCGACGTGGAACGCCTTACCAACCTTCCCATTGTAGGCGACATCCCGCTTACTTCGGAAACCGCCGAAGGAGCCATTGTGATACGCGAGAACCGCAACGAACTGATGGAAGAAGTGTTCCGCTCCGTGCGAACAAATATCCAATACATGCTCCAGGAAGGACAGAAAGTAATACTCTTCACCTCCACCACCTCCGGCGAGGGCAAGAGTTTTACTGCCGGTAACTTGGCCTGCAGTTTGGCCTTTATGGGCAAGAAAGTCATTATCGTAGGGCTCGACATCCGTAAGCCCGGGCTGAACAAGGTATTTCATATCTCCCGCAAAGGAGACGGCATCTCACAGTTCCTGGCAGACCCCGAGCATACTGATTTACGCAGTCTCTGCCAGATTTCCACTATCTCGCCCAACCTGTATATTCTGCCGGGCGGCCACATTCCCCCCAATCCAACCGAATTAGTGGCTCGTCAGGCCTTAGAAGAAGCCATTGAGCGAATGAAGCAACACTTTGACTACATCATTCTGGACACCGCCCCCATCGGTATGGTGACCGACACCCAGCTTATCGCCCGTGTGGCTGATTTAAGCGTGTACGTTTGTCGTTCCGGCTACACTTCTAAGAGCGAGTTCAAGCTTATTAATGAGCTGAAGCAGAGCGGCAAGCTGCCTCACCCCTGCGTACTACTCAACGGTATTGATATGAACAAGCGCGAAACCGGTTCTTACTACGGCTACGGCAAGTATGGCAAATACGGGCACTATGGTTACGGTAAGAAATACGGTTATGGCTACGGATATGGCTATGGGAAAGAAAAATAAAAACAGATACTTTCATACAGATGTTTAATCAGCTCACAAACAGCGTATTAAAGTATAAAAAATGAGAGATAATTATAATAATAAAAAAGAGAAAACTATAGGTAAAAAATAGGTAGTCAAATAAGTATGACAAAAATAAAGGAGCGAGGAAAAAATAGACAAATGGCAATCAATATGTTTGCTTCCTTGATTGCATTTATAGTAGGTTTAGGTGTTAGATTTTTCCTAACTCCTTATATTGTAAGTACATTAGGAGCCGAAGCTTATGGATTTATCGGATTATCTTTAAATATCTTAAGTTATACAAGTTTAATTACGATAGCCCTTAATTCAATGGCAGGAAGATTTGTAACCATCCGTTATGTAGAAAAAAATTTCACAATAGCCAATCAATATTTTTCTTCTGTATATTACTCTAATCTAATTCTTGCCGCAATCATCTTATTGATAGGATCTGGAATAGTTCTATTTTTAGAGCATCTTGTTAAAATCCCAGTTCATTTGGTTGTCGATGTCAAATTCTTATTCATTCTCCTTTTATTAAATACAATTATAAATTTAGTGATGGAAGTATGGTGTGGCGCGACATTCATTAAAAACCGTATAGACTTAAGTAATATTCGTAATATTATAGGGAATCTATTAAATGCTTGTATACTGGTTTCACTCTTCAGTTTCTTTACTCCTCATATTTGGTATATGGGTATAGCTGGAATGGTCTTAACTATTTATACATCAATGGCTAACTATCGATTAAGCCGCATTCTCACTCCTGAATTGATTGTAAAAAAAATATATTTTGATTTTACAAAAGTACGTGAATTAATAAAAGCAGGTGCTTGGAACGTATTAAGTCGGCTAGGAGACATATTAGGCCAAGGACTTGATTTAATTATAGCCAATGTTTGCATCGGAGCCACAGCAATGGGTATATTCTCTTTAACTAAAAATATTCCATTAATGGTATTAAGCCTGTTCCAAATGATTGCAAGTGTGTTTGCTCCTATTTTGACAAGGCTTTATGCAGAAAGAAAAAAAGAAGAGCTCCTTGCAGAACTAAAAAAATCCATCCGTATTCTTGGCTTTTTCACCACGTTTCCTCTAGCCTGTTTGTTTTTGTTAGGAGAAGATTTCTATCGTCTATGGTTACCCTCACAAGACGCCTCACTTCTTCAATGGCTGACTATTATAGGAGGCTTGATTGGTATGACTTTTGCCATGCCTTTAGAAGCTTTATGGAATATCTTTACGATAACTAATAAGCTAAAATACTCGACTTATACCATGCTTGCCAACAATATTCTAGTGTTTCTAACTGTAGTTTTCTCTATGTTTATTGTGGAGGATTCTATTGTAAAGTTATTTATTCTTGCTGGTGCTCGAGTCTTTTGGGGCATATTGCGATCTTTAATTTTTTTACCATTATACGGAGCTTATTGTCTTGGTATAGCAAGAATAACTTTTTATCAACCAATTTTAAAATCCATATTATCTATGATAATCGTGCTCCTCATTGGTTCTTTTATTATTTCATTCTTACAAAAAGACACATGGGCTTTATTAATATTAAACGCCCTTATTATCTGCATATTAACAACTATAGTTAATTCTTTCATTATTTTACAGAAACAGGATTTGCAATTTGTAAAATCAAAAATATTAAAACTATAATATGAAATTTTTGGACCGTTTTGTACTACTCATTTCCAGACATTGGTTTAATCCATTTTTTACACTTTGGTTTAATTTTCGCTTTTTACCTTTTAAACAGGCCATTCATTTGCCTATTTTAGTTTGGGGAATGCCCAAAGTTAATAATTTAAATCCTAATTTTGAAATCATTTTGGATTGTAAGAATATAAAACGAGGACTAATTAAAATAAATCGTACAGGTGAATATCCTTCACATTCAGGTGGGCATACAGAATTCGTACTAAGTGGTAAAAGGATCATATTCAAAGGAACTGCTTTTATTGGTTGCGGAACAAGAATCGTATCTTATTTAAATTCTACTATCATTATTGGAAATCATGTTTTGATAAGTCAACAAGATACTATTATTTCCTGCGAAAAACTTATATTAGAAGACTATGTAAGGATAGGGTCAAAAGTCCAAATTATGGACTCTTCAATGCATTTTGTATATCATTCAGACGAACGTAAAGTTAATAAACTCTCATCACCGATTATTATCGGGCATAATACATGGATTGCCAATGGAGGTAGTATCTATAAAGGTACTATCTTACCCCCCTATAGCACATTAGCTGGAGGAAGTATGGTAAATCGAGATTATTCGCAAGAAGCAGAAGGGACCTGTTTTGTAGGTAATCCTGCCAAGCCAAAAATCAGAAATTTCTATCGTATCCAAAAATCATCAGAAGAAATGAAACTCTATACCTATTTTTTAGAGCACGATGTGGATACATATTATTACGAGAAAGAGCCTTCATCAGACATTTTTAATGGCTAAAAAACTTCTGTAGCAAATATGAATCGCATAGACTACTTAGCATAGGACATTGCTATATTGGTGAACATACTCAAACCTTTTCAAATGTAATCTATTGGATTTATTCTTTTCACATGCCTTTTTTCTTTTTTGTTTCAGGAATGTTATTCTCCCCCAAAAAGAAAGAATTTCGCAATTTCATTTGGAATAAAAGCGTCAGCCTATTAATACCCTATAGTTTTTTTAGCATTCTCAATTGGCCATTACTCAAGATATTTGTACACAGTCCGGGGAATATACTTTTAGACGGATGGGGGCAAAACCCTTTGTGGTTTATCCCCGTACTTTATTTGCTAGAAATACTTCATTATTTTATTATATTTGATAAACGATGGAAACGATGGGGATCAGTTGTAATATTACTTGCTGTGCTAATATGGAAAACTCAGAATAATGGTTACCTTCCGTATGCAGTAAGTGAATTAACTTGGTTTTATTTTTGTTTATTATCAGGTTATCTTTTGAAGAAACTTATCATTATTCCAAACAACCAAACTAAAGCATTTTTAATACCCGTTCTTTTATTTATAGTTCATTTTTATATTCTGTTCTTTGTTATTACCCCCTATAATGCAAATTATCGCTTACAAGATAATGACTTATTTTCGTACGTAGCACGATACTTTATTGGAATAATTGGCACATTTGCCCTTCTGTACTTTTCGATTTTCTTTAATAAATGGCACCAACTGACCAGTGGATTGAAATGGCTTGGTCAAAATACAATGGTAATACTTTGTACACATAAAATGTATTATGAAATCTTACAGACGGTTAATTATCATAAGAATCCACTAGGCGGAGTAAATTTTATATTAGTATGGGGGCTGATAATTCTTACCATATTACTCTATAATCATTTTATTAAACCAATTATAGATAAAATGAGAGTTACTCATCAATTCTCATAATTTTATTATTTATGATACCTAAAATCATTCACTTTTGCTGGCTTAGTTCCGATTCTTATCCTGAAAAAATCCAAAAATGTATCAACTCATGGAAAAGATTCCTGCCTGATTATGAGTTTGTGCATTGGAACTTTGATTGTTTTCCTCGAGGAAAATCGCTATGGGTTGACCAGGCATTTGATTCAAAGAAGTATGCCTATGCTGCAGATTATATACGACTATATGCACTTTATAATTACGGAGGTATTTATCTTGACACAGATGTAGAAGTTCTCAAATCGTTTGATGATTTACTACACCTTCCCTATTTTATAGGAAAAGAACCCTCTGAGACTGGAATAGAAGCAGCTGTGTTAGGGTTTGAGAAAGGAAATAAATTAATAAAGGATATGCTCGATACATATGAAGGAAAATCATTTATAAATCCAGATGGTTCAATGAATGTATATCCTTTACCCTATCGTTTTCGTGCTTGCATTGATGCTCAATATACCTACCATCCTATTGAATGTATGGATGACTTCATTTATAAAGATGATGTTGTCAATATCTTCCCCGTAGATTATTTCTCACCGAAAGATTTCCATACTTTACAAATCACAACGACTGACCGTACCTACTCCATTCACCATTTCGCTGGGTCATGGTTAAAAAATTCAACAAAAGAATCATGGAATGTTTTCATTGCTCAATGGCGAAGACGTATCTTGAAAACTCTTTCTTGGAAAAAAGATTTTATTATCATGTCAAATAGTGCCATTGATTCGATGTATGATGTCAGTTTTACAAGATCCGACCATTCACCTTTATATAATGTTCAAATATCAGAAATTGATTTTCTAGCATTACTTGAATTACGTAATCAATGGGAAACCTTTAAGCTACATTCAATAAAACGTACTGAATCAAAATATGCTGATAGAATAGAAAATTATTATCCTATTTTAGGTATAGCAGGAACAGATATTGAATTACACTTTACCTCCACATTTTCTTTAGAACAAGCCTATCGTACATGGAATGAAGGTTTAGTAAGTTTACAACATAATAAGTTATACACTTTCTTTGTTAGTAATAATGAGATAAACATTGAAAAATATTTTGATTTGAACTTACGACATGCTTATCTTATCACCTCACTTTCTTCATTGAAAAAAAACAGAAAAACACTTTTTGTTACCGATACACAATGTTGTAATGCAAAAGGAGGCAACCGAAATAAATTAATGCTTAGAATTTGTCGTCTAATATGCTATAAATTCTAGAAAAATAAGTAAACGATAAAATCATTCAATACGATTATTGGCTGAAAGTATATTATATATTTTTTAAAACAATTATCTTCTTTGTTAATAAAAATGCTTGATTTAAATGAATATCCATATAATCTAGTTTTCAAGAAAAAGAACGATTTTCCAGCGAAAAATAAAATTATAAGAACAAATATGGTATCTTTATAAACTACGCAAAAAACAAAAAGTAAAAAAACACTAAACAACATGGAAGAAAAAGTATCCATAGTTATCCCAGCATATAATGCTGCAACTTTTATAGAACGAACAGTAAAAAATATAGAAAAACAAATCTATTCTAATTGGGAATTACTTATCGTAAATGATGGTTCTAAAGATAACACAGGAACTGTCATAGACAACATAGCTGATGCTGATGAAAGGATTGTGGCCCTCCATCAAGAAAATGGAGGGGAAATTGCAGCACGACGCACAGGAGCTATTCATGCATCCGGCAAATGGGTCATGTTTGTTGATGCAGACGATATGCTACCCGAAACGGCCATTGCTTCCCTAATAAAATACAATCAAACCGAAATTGATGTGATAGTAGGTACCATGCACGTGCAGAATTTTAAACCCACAGGTGAAAAGTTCGAAGACTATATTTTTCAGAATAGAAAGACTGGTATAATAAGTGGTTCAGAGTTTGCCTGTGGAGTCTTGTCATCTCATGTACAAATGAGTGCATGTGGGAAATTATATAAAAAATCAATTTTAGATAGATTTCCATGGTGTTTAGACCGACATATTAGACAAAACCCCGATTTGTTGATGAACGTAGGAATTGGTGCATACGTAAATAAGGTATGCGTCACAAATGAGATAGCTTATGAATATTTAATTCACGAAGGAACAGCTTCAAGTGGAGTGATGCCTTTTGTGAACTGGATGCGTCTTTTTGATGCGGCTGATAAATATATAAAAAATTATACTCAGCCAGAAAAATTATATGAAGCCTTTTTTCACTATCGAATGGAACGTTTTGATTGCATGTTACGCCATGGTATTATTGATTTTCCCCAAAATGATACACATGTGGTTCGCATAGTTCAAGAATGTACAAATTACGTACTAACTAATAATGAAAAAAAAGTAAAAGCTTTATTACAAAGCATGCTACTGCGTAAGATATTCAACTGGTGGCAAAAAAGAAAACAAAAAAATAAATAGAACTGAATTATGTATAGAGGATATAAAATCGTAGCAAATAGCGCAGCAGGCCGTCGTAGATATATGCAATGGCTTGTACCATACGTAATAGCTTGTGAGGAAATAGACCGTTATGATATTTGGGTACATACACACAACGGTGCAGATATTGAATTTTTCAAGCAATTAGCAGAAGCTTTTCCCAAAGTAAATCTTGTTTGGCAGCCTAACAGAGAAGTGAAGAATATCAGTACCATTAACCCGTTTTATCGCTTCTGTTGCGAGGATAAAACCATATATATCAAATTAGATGATGATATTGTCTGGATGGAAAATGATACACTACGAAAATTGATAGATTTCCGTATTGATCATCCAGAATATTTTTTAATTTCTCCTTTGGTAATCAATAATGCCCAATCCACCTATTTGCTTCAGGTATGTAATAAAATTCACTTAAATACTTATTACAAATCACATGCAGATGGAGATGTACTCTGGAGAAGCGGTAAGTTTGCTGCCGATTTGCATCAATGGTTTTTGGATAATTATTTAAAGACGGGACGATACACCGAATTGCATATAGGTGCACATCCTACCGCCATGACTCGCTTTTCTATAAACAGTATTTTATGGTTTGGAGAAGATTTACAGGCCATTAAGGGTGAAATACCGGGTGATGATGAGGAATTCATGTCGTGTATTTATCCAACACGCTTAGGAAAAGCAAATTGTTTCCTAGGAGATACCATTATGGCCCACTTTGCATTCTTTACTCAACGTGAACAATTAGACAAACAGAATATTTTAAAACAATATGGTGAGACTCTAGATAGAATCTGGGAAACAGACGGGATTTATCGTCCAATTCACGAGCGAGTGCAAGCTATTGTGAAAGATATTGATACACATGAAACTGAATTAATGAAAAGGCCGTCTCCCTACACCCATGGGACACCAGATCCCGTATATAAGTTAACGATAAAAAACCGTCTATTCACATTCCTGCCTGAATCATTCCAAAAGGCATGGAAACTACAGAAAAAAGAAAAACAACTAGAAACAACCCAATATATACTCTCAAAATAATGCAAAGAGAAACGCACATAGATATAGCAAAAGGAATTGCTATTATACTTATGATTATTGGCCATGGTAAACTTCCCGCTTTAGCTGATAACTTTATGAAGTGATTTAAACTTATGTATATCAATTAAAATGTTGTCAAACAGCGTACAAAT
>ENA-OYDU01000358-OYDU01000358.1-human-gut-metagenome-genome-assembly--contig:-NODE-358-length-15130-cov-5.118342_pt1 | contig 15130 bp, 10 predicted proteins | sample MGYA00243555_ERZ652915 | MGnify/ENA primary metagenome ERZ652915 (study PRJEB26926, sample SAMN06164554) | human gut metagenome | biome: ENVO:00009003; feature: ENVO:2100002; material: ENVO:00002003...
CATTTTAAAATTCTCAAAGAATTTCAAGGTTGTCTTTCTATTCAGTTATCAAAGATCTGTATCGCTCAAACCCAGTATTTATCTGGTGTTTTAAGTCTTATTTGTTACCGCTTACCGCGGCGACTTGTATATAATATCATCAGGTACACACATTGTCAACAACTTTTTTCAAAAAGTTTCAAAAAAGTTCAATTTTTTTCAATTATTGACTTTTAAACAGGACTGACATGCCTGCGAAGCCGCTTGTTTACTGGCTTTCTGCACATTTACACTGTAATCAGAAAGTAAAGACCTACTATTATATTCTTACATTCAATCCTAGTAGGTGAATTTTCTTGCTAATAGAGATATCTCAATAAGAAAAACCTACGCAAACATCCAATTTAGCTTATTGCGTAGGTCAATCACAAGCAATGTGTCGCTTTATTCTATGAAATTTGAAGAAAAAGACCTACAAAAGTACAATACTTAGATACTTTTGTAGGTCTCTGCTCCGAAACCATTGCAATATTATATAAAAACCACCCACTAATTCTGTTATCCGCTACATTCTAGTAGGCGTTTGCCCAATAGCGCATCACCGTAATGTATCACAATAACGCATCACCATAGCACAGCGCCATCGCGCATCCCCATAACATTACTCCTCAGCCCAAGCCATCATCACACTCACCTCAATTCCCCATTACAGGTCAAACAGTGACAGCTGGTTGCTGTCTGTCATATCTCCAAGTATTCCAAGCTCTGAAAGCTTATCTATCGCTGACTGTCCTATCTTGGCTCGCTGGCGTAAGTCATCCTTTGATAAGAATTCGCCATCTCTGGCGGCTATCTCTATTGACTCTCCGGCGACTTCACCTACCTTTGATATAACCTTGAATGATGGCATAATCTTTCCATCAATTATCTGGAATGTTCTTGCCTTTGCCTTATATATGTCTATAGGTGTGAATTCATAGCCTCTTGCATGCATTTCCTGAACAATACGCATTACACCAAGTTCATCTTCTTCTGTATTAGAGATTGTACCTTCTGCTTTCTTGGCTTTGTACTCAGCAATGTAGTGTTCAAGCCTTACAGGACTCATAGCCATTTTCTCATAGTCAAATGCTGTGGCTCTTATACTAAAATAAGCTGTGTAATATGCAAGCGGATAAAATACCTTACAGTATGCAACACGCCATGCCATCATAACATACGCTGCAGCATGTGCCTTAGGGAACATGTACTTGATTCGCTCGCATGACCATATATACCAGTCCGGTACACCATGGTCAATCATATCCTGCTTCCACTCCGGCCATTCTTTACATTTGCCGGATGCAACCTTACCCTTTCGGACCATTTCCATTATCTTAAATGATTCCTCTGAATCAAGTCCCTTCTGGATAAGATATATCATAATATCGTCTCGTGTACATATAGCTGTTGAAATAGTAGCTTTTCCTTCTTTAATAAGAGTCTGTGCATTGCCAAGCCATACATCAGTACCATGCGCAAGTCCTGCGATACGGACAAGGTCTGAGAAATACTGTGGCTTAGTATCCATAAGCATCTGCATAGCAAAGTCAGTACCAAACTCTGGTATTCCAAGTGCTCCTAACTTTGTGCCGCCTATATCCTCAGGCTTGATTCCAAGTGCAGATGTATTCTGGAACAGCGACATAACCTCTTTAGAATCAAGTGGAATCTCAAGAGGGTCAATTCCCGTTAAATCTTGTAACATTCGTATCATTGTAGGATCAAGATGTCCTAAGATATCAAGCTTTAACAGGTTGTGGTCAATACTATGGTAATCAAAATGTGTTGTTACTATAGATGTCGTCATATCATTTGCAGGGTGCTGTACAGGTGTAAATGAATGAATCTCTTCACCAATTGGAAGTACAACAATTCCACCAGGATGCTGTCCTGTAGTTCTTCTAATATCAATACAACCTTCTGCTATTCGTTCTATCTCACATTTTCTCTTAACAATAGGAGGCTTGCCCTCAAGTGCATTCTTTGCTGACTTCTCTTCAAAATACTTCATAACGAAACCATACGCAGTCTTTTCTGCGACAGTACCGATAGTTCCAGCTTTGAAGGTCTGCCCTTTTCCAAAGATAACCTCTGTATAGGCATGAGCCTTACTCTGGTATTCATTGGAGAAGTTAAGATCAATATCAGGCTCTTTGTTTCCCTTGAAACCAAGGAAAGTCTCGAACGGAATATCAAATCCCATCTTATTAAGCTTCGCTCCGCATTTTGGGCATATCTTATCAGGCATATCGCAGCCTGCGCCTCCGGCAAATGCTTTGACTTCATCTGAATAGAAATCATTATAGTAGCATTTTGGACACAGATAATGCGGGCTTAACGGATTAACCTCGGTGATACCCGCCATTGTTGCTGCTAATGAAGAACCAACCGAACCTCTTGAGCCAACAAGGTATCCGTCATCATTAGACTTCCACACCAGTTTCTGCGCAATTATGTACATAACGGAATATCCGTTAGAGATAATTGAGTTAAGTTCTCGCTCTAATCGCTCAGTTACTATCTGTGGAAGCTCCGGACCATATATCTCATGAGCTCTATTTTCACAGATTGTTCGAAGCATCTGGTCAGAGTTCTCAATGAACGGAGGACATTTATCCGGTCTTACAGGCTCAATCTCCTCACACATATCCATAATCTTATTAGTGTTGGTTACAACAACCTCGTATGCCTTGTCGCTTCCGAGATAATCGCACTCATGAAGCATTTCTTCAGTAGTATGAAGATACAGCGGTGCCTGATTATCCGCATCATCAAAGCCTTTTCCTGCCATGATAATTCTACGATACACTTCATCCTCTGGATTTAAGAAATGCACATCGCAGGTTGCCACAACAGGCTTGCCGAATTTGTCGCCAAGTTCTACTATTTTACGGTTCAGATTGCGCAAATCCTCCTCATTCTGAACATAACAGTCTTCTTTCTCAATCATGAACCTGTTATTGCCAATTGGCTGTATCTCAAGATAGTCATAGAAATTAACTATTCTCGCTATCTCTGCTTCTGAACGACCATTTACAAGACTTCTGAAAAGCTCACCTGCCTCACACGCACTTCCTATAATAAGACCTTCCCTGTACTGGTTAACAAGACTCTTCGGTATCTTAGGGAATCTGTTAAAGTACTGCAAATGTGATGCAGAAACAAGTCTGTACAGATTAATCCTTCCCATCTCATTAGAAGCCAGAATTATACAGTGATACTGATGAAGCTTCTTTATGGCGTTCTCATCCATCTTGCCTTCCTCATTAAGCTTATCAACGTCAGGAATATCCCTGTCGTAAAGCATTTTAATCATCTTGACAAATATGTCTGCAGTCGCAGCAGCATCGTCAACCGCCCTGTGGTGGCTTTCAAGTACAACATTAAGATGCTTTGTAAGCGTATCCAGCTTATAATTATGAAGATTTGGCATAAGAAACTGTGCAAGAAGCACTGTGTCTATAATGGTAGTATCCACATTTATACCAATCTTCTCTGCCTTATTGATTATAAAGCTCGTATCGAATTCCGCATTATGTGCAACCATAACAGCATCCTCGCAGAATTCAAGAAACTTAGGCAGAATCTCCTCTATCTTAGGTGCATTCATAACCATCTGGTCATTAATGTGCGTAAGCGTCTCTATTCTGAATGGAATAGGAATCTCAGGATTAACAAATGTAGAGAATCTGTCTACTATCTCACCATTGCACACCTTGACTGCACCTATCTCTATAATTCTGTCAACTTCCGCAGAAAATCCCGTTGTCTCAAGGTCGAACACAACATATGTATCGTTAAAGCTCTGTCCTCTCGGATTCGTTACTATCTGCTTGGTATCATCAACAAGATAAGCCTCGACTCCGTATATTATCTTAAAATCAAGCTTCTCACCCTTCTTGGCATAAGAGCCTTTGAGGTCGCTCATCGTATGGAATGCATCTGTAAATGCCTGCACAACACCGTGGTCAGTAATTGCAATTGCCTTATGTCCCCATCTGATTGCCTGTTTGATAATATCAGATACATAAGACACACCATCCATATCACTCATCTTAGTATGGCAGTGCAGCTCAACTCTCTTATGAAGTGCGAGGTCATTACGCACCTGTCTTGTATCAGAGCCTTTTCTTATGCCCCACACATTGGCAATTGATATTTCCTGGTCGTACTTGTCAAATGTAGCATTACCCTTAATCTTTAAGAAATTCCCCTTCTTGATAACACCTGAAAGCTCCGGTACCTGCTCATTTTTTGCAAATACCTTTACTGTAATTGTGTCTGTAAAATCTGTGACATTGAACATAATAATAGTTCTTTCGTTACGGATTTCACGCATTTCAACATTACGGACCATACCAGAGATAATAACATCTCCGATTGCCGTATCTATCTGTTCAATCGGTGTTACATCACCGTCAAAATCTCTTCCATATAAAACATCTTCGTTAGCAGGCTTTCTGTTGTATGTCTTAAGCTCTTCCCTGCCTCTGTTATCGCTTGCAAAAAATGCTGCTCTAGCCGCCTTCTGCTTGGCTGCTGTCTCAGCTTTCTTAGCGGCCTTCTGTTCAGAAGTAAGCTTCTTATCATCCCTGCCGTCGGCATTATCTTCTGCTGCCGCCATCATATTATTCTCAATTTCTTTGACACGAAGATTAATCTTGTATGCATTTTCTCTCTCGTACTGGCTTTCCTTCTTCTTGGCATACTGATACTCAACATCTATCTCAAACCCGAATCTGTTCAGGAATATTTTCTTGAAATAATCTGTCAGTGTATCAGCATACTGATGTGCAAGGAAACTGTCCTCAATCGTGAATACAAGCATATCCTCTTTCTCAAACTCCCACTTGGAATTCTTTAAAAGATTATATTCAAGTGTCCAGTATTTCTCCAGCTCTGCAAGGATACTGTCATAATATATATCCATTACAGTCTGTGGCGTATACTGTGCTGACAAAACATATCTGTCGATAATCCGCACGTCCATGTTGGATATACGGAATATCTGTTTCTTTAATGCATCCTCAACCTTGAATATTATTGGTTTTTCTATTACCCTGTCACTCTTTATATAAACGCGTGCCAGAGAATTGGTCGATGTTTTCGAGACTTTAGTTACTTCAACATTCTCAAAATACACCGCCAGATCCTCTGGCAGCTTCAGCGTCTTAAACACTTCAAAAAATCTGTACATATGTATCACTCATTCCAATTATCAAGTTCATACCTGAGTGTATCAAGAAGTTCCTCTTCTGGAACCTTCTTAATAATCTCTCCATGTTTAATAAGTACTCCGCAGCCGTCACCGCCTGCAATTCCAAGATCAGCTTCCTTTGCTTCTCCCGGTCCGTTAACTACACAGCCCATTACAGCAAGCTTCAAGTCAAGGTCATACCCAGAAACCATTTTCTCAACCTTTCCTGCAAGGTCTATAAGATTAATTCTTGTTCTTCCGCATGTAGGGCATGAAACAACTTCTATTCCGCCTTTTCTTAAGCCCAGAGTCTTAAGTATCAGTTTCGCAGCTTCTATTTCCCTTACAGGATCATCTGTAAGCGAAACTCTTATTGTGTCGCCAATTCCCTGATTAAGTATAAGTCCAAGTCCGATTGATGACTTAATGCTTCCTGAGAATATTGTTCCGGACTCAGTAATTCCAACATGAAGCGGATGATTAGTCTGTTTTGCAATAAGCTCATGTGCTTTAACGCACATCATTACATCAGAAGATTTGATGCTGACAACAAGATTATCATAACCTAAGTCTTCAATAATCTTAACCTTGTCAAGTGCGCTCTCAACGATTCCTTCTGCTGTTACTCCGCCATATTTCTCAATAAGTTCTTTCTCAAGTGAACCGCTGTTGACACCAACCCTGATTGGTATATTTCTTTCCTTTGCAACATCAACAACAGCCTTTATCTTGTCTGTTCCACCGATATTGCCCGGATTGATTCTAATCTTGTCAGCCCCATTTTCCATTGCCATAATAGCCATCTTGTAGTCAAAATGTATATCAGCAACAAGAGGTATCTCTATCTGCTTCTTGATTTCTTTAATCGCAAGTGCAGCTTCTTTAGTTGGAACTGTGCATCTGATTATTTCACAACCGGCTTTGGTAAGTGCCTTAATCTGCGCAACCGTAGCCTCAACATCTTCCGTATGTGTATTAGTCATTGACTGGATAAGAATAGGATTGCCACCACCTATAACACATTTTCCTATCTTAACAACCTTAGTATTATCTCTGTACATAACCCCTGTGTCCTTTCTGTATTAGAACAATGCCATTATATCTTTAAACAATACAACAACCATAAGTATGACAAGAAGTATCATACCTATGAAATTAACAATTCCCTCATGCTCTCTCTTAACCGGCTTGCCTCTTAATGCCTCTATTATAAGGAATACAAGTCTGCCTCCGTCAAGTGCCGGAATTGGCAGCAGATTCATTACTCCTAAGTTGGCACTGATAAGTGCTGCAAGATTCATAAGATTAAGGAATACATAAAATGCACCATCTGCCTTACTTTCTTCAACAATCTCACTCATTGTGCTGACAGTTCCAACTGGTCCTAACAATGAATCAAACCCAATCTTTCCTGTAAATAACATTCCAAGACTCTGAATTACAGTCTTGACACTGTATCCGACTTCCTCCACTGAATACTTAAGCGTACCAATAGGAGAAGTCTTTACCCTGTCTCCATATACAACAAATCCTGTATCATAGCTTTCAACTTCAACCATCTTAGGCTCAACTGTCACATCAACATTTTTTCCATCTCTTGCAACCGTGAATACAACCTTATTGCCGCCGCTTGATGTAATAGCTTCTGTCACATTAGAACTATTCTCCATTGCAGTACCATCAACTGCTCTGATAACATCATTAGCTTTAAGTCCCGCCTTTTCAGCCGGAGAATCCTTGGTAACAGAACTTATGAGACAATTCTCATTCATCATAATTCCAACCTGATACTTCTGCTGCTTAATATGCTGCGGAGTAACAGTTGTTGTCATCTTTTCACCGTCTCTTGTAAATGTTATGTTAAGAGTCTTATCTGCATTATAAGCCCTGTAGAAATAAAAATCCCTGTAAAATGTCACCTTATGTCCATTAACCTTAGTTATGACGTCGCCTTCCTGAAGCCCTGCTTCTGTGGCTGGCGAATTATCTTTAACAACGTCAATGTCACATGGATCATAGCCAAGACTTCCGACAATAACTACTGCACACACGAAAGCAAGAAGGAAATTAAATACCGGACCTGCTGCTATAACAGCAATTCTTGCCCAGACTGATTTACTTGCAAATGACTTTTCCATATCATAACCATTCTCGATAGCAAGCTTCCTTTTCTTAGTTTCCTTCTCTTCATCCGTAAGTTCTTCGTCATCATCTTCTTCTGACTGTATAACACTCATCTCAAGAAACTCATCACCAAGCATCGTACATGCACCACCAAAAGGAAGTGCTTTAATACAATATTCCGTCTCACCTTTTCTGAAATGTATCAGCTTCGGTCCGAATCCGATTGAGAATTCAACTACAGTTATGCCATTAGCCTTAGCTATTATAAAATGTCCGAATTCATGGACAATAACAATTATACTAAGTACAAGAATCGCCAGAATAACATTAAGAACCAACTCCTACCACCTGCTTTCTATCATGTCTGTTACTATCTTCTGTGTAGAGAGAATCTGCTCTACAGTTGGATTATTGATATAATCCACTTCATTCATGGCGTATTCTATAATATCCGGAATATCCAGATATTTTATCTTTCTGTCTAAAAATCTTGCTACAGCTACTTCGTTAGCTGCATTAAGTGCAGTCGGGATATTTCCCCCGCGTGCTGCTGCCTCGTAAGCAAGCTTAAGTCCCTTAAAAGTCTCCATATCCGGCTTTTCAAATGTAATCTTAGCCAGTTCATAGAAATCAAGTCTTTCTGTGTTAAGCTCTCTTCTTTCAGGATAATAAAGAGCATACTGTATAGGAAGTCTCATATCAGGACTTCCAAGCTGTGCCATAACAGCTCCATCCTTGAATTCAACCATTGAATGGATTATGCTCTGTGGCTGGACTATAACCTGAACCTTCTCGGCAGGTACTCCAAAAAGCCACTGTGCCTCCATCACCTCAAGCCCTTTATTAACCATAGTAGAAGAATCTATTGTTATCTTGCGTCCCATAGCCCAGTTAGGATGCTTAAGTGCATCCTCTAACTGTACATTTTCAAGGTCAGCTCTTTTCTTTCCTCTGAATGGACCACCAGAAGCTGTAAGAAGAATCTTCTCTATCTCGCTGCGCTTCTCACCGTTAAGGCACTGGAATATTGCTGAATGTTCGCTGTCAACAGGATATATATTAACATTGCATTCCTTAGCAAGACTCATAATAATATGACCAGCACACACAAGTGTCTCTTTATTGGCAAGTGCAATGTCCTTATGTGCCTTGATAGCTTCAACTGTAGGTGTAATTCCCATCATACCTACAACCGCTGTGACAACAATTTCTGCACTCTCAATTGTTGCAGCCTCAATAAGACCTTCGTCACCACTTACAATCTTAACATCCATATCACCGATAAGAGTCTTTAACTCTGAAACAAGTTCTTCTTTACCTATACATACAAGCTGTGGCTTGAATTCACGGACCTGTTCTGCAAGGTCAGCAACCCTTGTGCCCGCTGCAAGTGCAACTACGTTAATATCAGCATTTCTTCTAATAACATCTAATGTCTGTGTTCCAATTGAACCAGTTGAACCAAGTATCGAAACGTTCTTCATTATCAACCTCCAAAGACTTTGTTAATAACCTCTATTGCCCAGTAAACAACAGGTGCCGTGAATATTGCACTGTCGAATCTGTCCATAATTCCACCATGTCCCGGTATTAACTTTCCATAGTCTTTCACATCATGATTTCTCTTAATAGCAGATGCAGCCAAGTCTCCGAATATAGACAGGAATGCACCTATGAAGCTGGCTATTGCAAATGTATATACAGGATGTACAATTACATCTGACATCTTAGAGCTTATGGCAAATCCATATCCAAAGCCAAGAAGTGTCGCACCGACAACTCCACCTATTGCGCCCTCGTAAGTCTTCTTAGGTGAAAGCTTTGGAGTCATCTTATGCTTTCCAAGAAATACACCTGTGAAATATGCACATGTATCATTGCCCCATGAAGACACGAATATAAGCCATACGATATATATTCCGTCCTGCAGCATTCTTACCTGATAGATATAAGAAAGTGTTACAGCAACATACACTATACTGAAGAATACCCACATAACATCTTCTGTCTTATATTTTGGAAATGTAAATACATATACTGACATCATAAGTATGCATGAAGCTACAAGAAGCAGTAAAATATATGCCGGATCATTAAGCAAAAGAATAAAATAATAAGTAATTGCCGCTATATATCCTACAACTGCCAGTCCTGTCTTCTCAAGCTTCTTAACTTTAATAAGCTCATACATTCCAACAAGTGAAATAAACAGACTGAACCCGAATGTAACCCAGCCTCCAAAATACAGGCATGTGAAAAGTATGACTATGAGCACAGCTCCGCTCATAATTCTTGTACGCATAATCTACTCCTCCTTAACTCCGCCGAATCTTCTTTCCGTCTTATTATATTTCTCAAATGCTTTAATAAGTTCTTCCCTGTCAAAATCAGGCCAATAAATATCTGTGAAATAAAATTCTGTATAAGCAAGCTGCCAGCACAGATAATTAGATAATCTCTGCTCACCGCTTGTTCTTATAAGTAAATCTGGATCTGGCAATTCCCAAGTATCAAGATTATTACTTATTGTATCTTCATCTATATCTTCAGGCTTAAGACTTCCTTCTGATACCTTGCCGGCAATCTTTCTTACCGCTCTTGTTATCTCATCTCTTCCACCATAATTAATGGCTATAGTAAAATTAAGCCCTGTATTATTCTTGGTTTTCTCTTCAAGATTATTGATACTGTCTATAATATCCTGGCTGAGTTCATCTTTTCTTCCAATAACCCTGCATCGCACATTATTCTTCATGGATTTCTTAACACAATCCTTAAGATAAGTTCTTAAGATTCCCATAAGAGTACTTACTTCTTCTGTTGAACGTTTCCAGTTCTCTGTTGAAAAAGCATATACAGTAAAATACTTTACACCAAGCTCATCTACGACATAAAGCATATCTTCAACAACTTTGCTTCCCTGCACATGTCCCATTGTTCTTGGGAGATGTCTTTTCTTAGCCCATCTTCCATTACCATCAAGAATAACGGCAACATGCCCCGGAATCTTTAATCCGAGACTCTCGTTAAATGTATCCATATCTATGATTCCTCTCGCAATTCATTCAATTACAAAAAGGCTGTTGTAAAATATCCAACAGCCCTGACATTTTCTTAAACTGTAAGTATCTCTTTTGTCTTATCATCTATAGCACTATCAATCATAGCAATATACTTATCAGTAATCTTCTGAATTTCATCCTCTGAATTCTTAGCTTCATCATCAGAGATATCTCCTGCCTTGTTCTCTTTCTTTATTGCATCGTTGGCATCTCTTCTGATATTACGGATAGCAACCTTGGCATTATCACCCTTCTTCTTGATATCCTTAGCAAGTTCTTTTCTTCTATCTTCTGTTAATTCAGGGAACACAAGTCTGATTGTCTTACCATCATTGTTAGGTGTAAGTCCTAAATCTGATACAAGAATTGCTTTCTCAATATCCTTAATAAGGCTTGCTTCCCAAGGCTGAATCTGAATCATTCTTGCTTCTGGTACAGAAACATTGGCAACCTGCTGGATTGGTGTAGGTGTTCCATAATAATCAACTCTTAATCTGTCAAGAATATGTGGGTTAGCTCTTCCGGCTCTTATTGTTACATATTCTTCCTTTAAGTTGTCAACTGACTTCTGCATTCTTCCTTCAATATCTTTAATATTTTCCATAAAATCCTCCATTAATATTATATTAATCAACAGTTACTACTGTTCCATTAAACTTTCCTGATAAAGAATTAACTATGCTGTTCTCTTCTTCGAGTCCGAATACCATAAGAGGCATCTTATTCTCCATACACATAACTGAAGCTGTCATATCAATAACTCCAAGCTTCTTCTCAACAACTTCGTTGATTGAGATTGTATCATACTTCTTAGCCTCCGGGTTAATCTTAGGATCACTGTCATATATTCCATCAATTGCCTTTGCAAGAAGAATAGCATCTGCATCAAGCTCAATAGCTCTTAAGACAATTCCTGTATCTGTTGAGAAATATGGATGACCTGTTCCACCTGCAAAGAATACAACCATGCCTTTCTCAAAATACTTATTAGCTCTGTCCTTAGAGAAAAGCTTTGTCATGCTTCCGCATTCAAATGGTGTAAGAATATTAGTCTTAAGCCCCTGTGAACGGAATATCTCTGAAACATATATGCAGTTCATGATTGTTGCAAGCATACCTATCTGGTCAGCCTTAGTTCTGTCGATATTATCATTAGAACGGCCTCTCCAGTAGTTACCACCACCAATAACTACACCGACATCTGTTCCCTTATCAACTATTGTCTTAACCTGATTAGCAATATTTTCTATAAGCTCATCATTGTAGCCGCCCTCTTTCTTAGCAAGAGCCTCGCCACTAAGTTTAAGTATTACTCTTTTAATGTTATCCATACGTGCCTCCAGTTATTTATTCTTCTTTCCTTTAATGTCAAATATACTTTCCATATTAACATCTGCATAACACTGTGAGCAACGTCCATCAATTGTTGCTCCATTATTAATCTGTACTGACTTTGACTTAATATCTCCAGAAATTATAGCAGATGAATCAATTATCACAGGTCCATGTACATCTATATCGCCCTTAACAGCTCCACCAATAACCGCAGATGTAGCAGTTATATTACCTACAACTACAGTTCCCTGTCCAATCTTTACAGCACCTTTTGCCTCTATATCGCCATCAACCTGTGCGTCATTCGCAAAAAATTCGTTAGCTTTAGAACTTCCTGTAATAGAACCGCTTACTGTAAGTTTTCCTCTGCATGTAACATTACCTTCTACTGTACCAAATAAATCAATAGAACCTAGTGAGTCAAGATCTCCCTTTATTGAAAGTCCCTCCGTAATAACTGCAGTCTCATCAGCTATATATTCAGGATTCTCTGCTGCATTCTTTATATCTTCTTTTGTCTCATCTTTATCAGACACATTTCCCATATCTGTTTCTGGGGAAGAAGTATCTTCTGACATATCATATTCCTGTGCTTCCATCTTGAAAGCCTCTGCCATCTTGGCAAGTTCAGGATCATCTAATGTATTTACCATTACATCATCTGAGTCTTCAGATGCATTATTAGTATCATCTGGTAAATTATTGACTGATTCTGATAAATCATCTTTCAAATCTTTAAAAAATAATCCCATCAAATTATCCTCCATATCGTATACTGCAGTTTTACACAATATCACAGTTTGATAAGATTATAGCATACGCACGACAAATTTAGAAGTCTTATGACAACATTTTGTTATAATATCATTCTAAAAAAACCTCCAGAGTCTTATATAAACTCCGGAGGATTTTTAATACTCACCGTATATTATAATTAAATATTACTGTAACTGAGCTGCAACTTCTGCTGCAAAATCTTCGTTCTTCTTCTCAAGACCTTCACCAGTCTCAAAACGAACATATCCCTTAACTGTGAAAGCACCATTAGCCTTAGCAACTTCTGCAAGGTACTTAGCAACTGACTGCTTTCCATCCTCAGCCTTAACATAAACCTGATCCATAAGGCAGATTTCCTTAAGCTGCTTAGATACACGACCTTCTACTAATCCATTAAAGATCTTATCTGCTACGATATTAGCCTCATCAGCTAATGCAAGCTCTGCTAACTGTGCAGCTGCTTCCTTTGAAAGGAAGTTGAATAAGTACTGCATGTTGCTCTTATGCTCTTCGTATGTTGCAATATCAGCATCGCTCCATACCTTATCGTTAATAGCCTTATCAATTAACTTGTTTAAGATTGGCTTTGGAAGAGAAGCTGGATCATTTAATGCACTCTTCTCTGTAATCTCTCTTAACTTAGCAAGTTCATCTGCTGACATATCGTTTCTGCTAAGGTACTGTGGGTTCATAGCTGCAATCTGCATTGCTACGTTAGTAAGTGCTTCCTTGATTGCATCATTAGAAGCGCCATCTGCTGCAACAAGAACACCAATTCTTCCGCCACCGTGAATATATGAAGCTACACAGTCACCTGTAATCTTCTGGAATCTTCTGATAGAAAGCTTCTCACCGATTGTAAGAGTCTTCTCTTCAAGTTCTGACTGCATATCAAGGATAGCGCATACATCTTCGCCATCTCCAGCCTTATCAACTGAAGCCTTAAGTGCCTTGTCAGCAACAGCCTGTACAAATTCCTGGAATGTAGCATTCTTAGCCACGAAATCTGTCTCTGAATTAACTTCTACTACAACTGCTGTATTGCCTTCAGATGCAACTCTTGTAATACCTTCTGCTGCAATTCTTCCTGCCTTCTTCTCAACCTTAGCTGCTCCGCTCTTTCTAAGAACATCAACAGCTGCTTCCATATCACCATCTGTCTCTGTAAGAGCCTTCTTACACTCCATCATACCTGCGCCAGTAGACTCTCTAAGTTCCTTAACCATTGCTGCTGTAACTGCTGCCATTATATTATCCTCCAATAAAAATAATTTTAAAAATGCTTCAACCTGATAATATGTCAGGCTGAAGCATACATAAACTTAAGTCAATACTTAAATATTAAGCTTCCTCAGCTACTTCTTCCTCTACAGCTGGAGCTGCTTCTTCACCCTGATTAGCTTCGATAACTGCATCTGCCATCTTAGCAACGATTAACTTAACAGCTCTGATAGCATCATCATTACCAGGGATTACATAATCTAATTCATCTGGATCACAGTTTGTATCTGCAATACCGATTAACTTGATACCAAGTGCATGTGCTTCCTGAACACAGATTCTTTCCTTCTTAGGATCAACGATGAAGATTGCATCTGGAAGTCTCTTCATTTCCTTGATACCACCAAGGTTTTTCTGAAGCTTCTCAAGTTCCTTCTTAAGGTTGATAACTTCCTTCTTAGGAAGAACATCAAATGTTCCATCTTCCTGCATTGTCTCGATTTCCTTAAGTCTTGCAATTCTGCTCTGGATTGTCTTGAAGTTAGTAAGCATACCGCCTAACCATCTCTCATTAACATAAAACATTCCGCAACGCTCTGCCTCTGTAGCAATAGCATCCTGAGCCTGCTTCTTTGTTCCTACAAAAAGAATTGTACCACCTTCAGCAGCGATATCAGAGATTGCCTTATAAGCCTCGTCAACCTTACCTACAGACTTCTGTAAATCGATGATATGGATTCCGTTTCTCTCTGTGTAGATGTACTCAGCCATCTTAGGATTCCATCTTCTTGTCTGATGTCCGAAATGAACACCTGCCTCAAGTAACTGTTTCATTGAAATTACGCTCATTTTGATACCTCCATTGGTTAATTAATCTTTTGCGGGCTTCTTCTTTTTCGGCCACCGGCGCGTATACCGGCACCAGCCGTAAAATCCACCAGCATGTTTTTTCACACAAAATGCATTATATCAATACATTCAATATAATGCAAGCATTTTTTTAATCTGACTGTGTTATTGTTCTGGCAATAGTCTCATATGAATCTCCAGGCTTAAGAGAATACTCACCATCTCTGATTCTGACAGCATATCCTGATATATCCATATATGTATAGAATGCCAGCTTATCTTCGATTATTCCTGCACTATACAGTATATCTGCTGCCTCAGATGCAGTTCCTACACCTTTGAATTCAATCTGGACTAGTCCGCTTCCATCACCGATAACAATACTTGCCGTAGGTCTTTGTGACTCAGTTTCTCTTGCCACCACAGCCGTCGTAGTTTCTTTATTAACCTGCGTCGTCTCTTCATCTGACTTTCCTGTAGTTTTCTGCGTTTCTTCTGTCTCTTATACACATCTCCGAGCCCACGAGACCCTAAGACATCTCGT
>ENA-OYDU01000380-OYDU01000380.1-human-gut-metagenome-genome-assembly--contig:-NODE-380-length-14522-cov-14.091795_pt1 | contig 14522 bp, 11 predicted proteins | sample MGYA00243555_ERZ652915 | MGnify/ENA primary metagenome ERZ652915 (study PRJEB26926, sample SAMN06164554) | human gut metagenome | biome: ENVO:00009003; feature: ENVO:2100002; material: ENVO:00002003...
GCGTGGTCAGCATGTTCTTTGTCTATATCCGTCTCCATCTGCTTTCGGCCTATATTTTCGGTTTGGCGCTGATATTGCTGATTGTTTCGCTGGCCATATCGGTGTACGAAATATATATATCGGTGAAGTCGTTGGAGATACATCTCAACGATATGCACGAGTAGCGGCTCTATGGGATGATGTTCCGTACGGGGAGCTCCAGTTCTCCCCAGTCAATCATGGCATTGAATAGTCTGACGGTAGAGAATGAAGGCAAGTCTTCCGGTCTGATGTCTTTTTCCTGCAAGATTCCTTCTTCCAGCAAGGCTGCCCGTTTGGTTCCTTTCAGCAGGGGATGTGCCGGCGTGTACCAGTGGGTGCCGTCGGAAAGGGCGATGTTGGCGATGGAGGTGTCTGTCAGCAGACCTTGTTTCACAATCAGAATGTCGTCGCATGCGCCGCGCAGGGCAAAGAGGCGGTTCAGCGGTTCGCGTCCGGCGCTTTTGTAGGTGTAGTCGATGTGGTCTGCCTGTATCAGTGCCAGCGAATGCACGTGCCGCACGGTGTAGGGGGAGTAGCTGACATCTTCAATACCTTTCTCACCATACACTACGCGTGCCTTGACGATGCCCGCCCCGGTGATGCCTGCTCCACAGCCGGGAGACGACAGATAATAGGACAGTTGCAGCGGTGTGCTTTCCGGCCAGAAGTGGGCGCGGGTATCGTTCAGCCTTCGGTTGTGGCGGGAAAGGTTGCAGACCCTTCCGTGGTCGATGCGTATGGTCTCAATAAATAGGCACATATATTTTCTGTATTACTTCGTTGTATTCGCTTTCCCACCGGCTTTTGGCGGTGATGCCGCCTCCTGCCTTGAAGTGGAGCTGGCCGTTTTCCTGCTCGATGAAGCGTATCATGACAGCGCTGTCCAGCTGTCCGTCGGCATAATGCCCCATGATGCCGGTGTAGAAGCCCCGGCGGTAGTCTTCGGCCTGGGCGATGATTTCTACGGTTTTGGGCTTGGGGGCGCCGGTGATGGAGCCGGCAGGAAGCAGGCGGAAGATGATGTCGCCCAGGTGTGCGGTGTAGTCTTCGGGCAGGGTGCCGCATATCTCGGAGCTGGTCTGGAGGATGGGGCCCTTATTGGTTTGCAGGCGGTCTATATAGCGGTAGGAGGTCACTTCGACGTGTTCCGAAACCATGCTGAGGTCGTTGCGTATCAGGTCGACGATGGTGGCGTGCTCGGCTGCCTCTTTGGTGTCCTGCATTAAGAGCTGTTCCGCATCGGGCAGGGTAGCGTCGATGGTGCCTTTCATGGGGAAGGACTTTATCTTGCCCTTCTCTATGCGGACAAAGATTTCGGGGGAGAAGCAGACGAACCGGTCTTTCAGCCACAGCTTGTACAAGGCTTCGGAGTGGAGGAATATTTCTTCCAGTGTCAGATTGGTGGTGACGGGTACCCGGCAAGTGAGGTTCGTCAGGTAGCTGTTGCCTGCCAGCAGGTTTTGCTTTACGAGGTCGAACGAATGTCTGTATGCGGCGGGGGAAGGGGGAGTGATGTCCCACTGGATAGGGCCGGCGCATCGGGCGGCTGTGCTTCTGGCAAGGGCTGTTGCAGCCGTCTCCGTGTTGCCTGCCTTCGGGAATTGGAAAAGGCAGGTGGCGGGGTCTATCCGGTCGAGGGGCTCAATGTGCGACTGCTCTTGCGCGTAGTCTACGATGAAGAGGAAGGGCACATTGGCTCCGGCCAGTGCGTTCATGCGGGCGATGGTTTCTGTCCGGCTGTACGTCTTCATGCGTCAATAGACTGCGGAGGCTATCACCTGGATTATCAGAATGAGGAACACCATGGCAATGGGATATACCGTGGCATAGGCCACGCTCGGTATGTTGCTGTCCGTCATGGAGTCGGCGGCGGCAAGGCCGGGCGTACTGGTCATGCCGCCGGTGATGGTGCCCAGCAGGTCGAGAATGTTTATCTTGAACACGAACAGGCCTACGCATACTGCCACCAGCATGGGCACCAGCGTGATGGCGGCGCCTACGCCGAACAAGAGCCAGCCGCTTTCCTGGAACGTGGCCATCAGATTCCGTCCTGCCGATGTCCCTACTTCGGCAAGGAAGAGCAGCAGTCCCAGCTGGCGCAGCAGTTGGTTGGCAGGGCCGGACATGGACCACAGAATGGGGCCGGTCTTTCCGATGGCGCTCAGGAACAAGGCGACCATCAGGATGCCTCCCGTCAGTCCCGGAGAGAACGACAGACTGTCCGAGAAGGAGATGTTGAGCTTGCCGAAGAGCACGCCCAGCACGATGCCCAGGGCGATGGGGAAGAAGTCGGTGTCGGACAGTTGCTTGGTGTCGTAGCCCAGCAGGCGTGCCACTCCCTTGATGCCGTCCTTCTCGCCCACCACCATCAGCTTGTCGCCGAATTTCAGGGCGAGGTCGGGCGAGGGGGAGAGGTCGATGCCGCTTCGGCGGATGCGGGTGACGGTGCAGCCGAAGTTCTTCATCAGGTTGAGGTCGCCCAGCTGCTTGTTTATCATATCTTTCTTGGTGAGCAGCAGGGATTCAATCTCCTGCATGTCTACGAGTGGCAGTTCGCCTTCTTCGCGTTCGCCCACGAGGACGGCGAGCTGGTTTAAGGCCTCTTCGCTACCCACGGCTTGTATGTAGTCTCCCTCGTGCAGGATGGTCTGGGCGGTGGGGATGGCTATCTGCTCGTTGTGCTTGTGGCGTGAGATGACGGCTCCGGTCATGGCGCGCGCATTGATTTGCATCAGGCTCCGGTCGAAGACGGCGGGGTTGGTTACGCGGAACAGACAGGTTGTCAGTTCCGGGAACTGGCTGCGGCGTTCCTTCTCCAACCGGCGCGCCTCCTTGTCGAGGTCGATGCGCATGATACGGGGCAGCAGCTTAACGAAGAGAATCACGCCGATAACGCCGAAAGGATAGGCAATACCGTAAGCGATGGATGCCAGTGGGGAATGGGTGCTGTCAATGGCAACGGCGAGTCCCGGCGTACTGGTCAGGGCACCGGCTATCAGTCCCACGACACTGGGAGTATCGATGTCGAAGGCATATTTCAGTCCTACTGCCGTCAGGGCGGCGGAGCAGATGATGAGCAGGGTGATGATGATAAGCGTCTTGCCCTTGCTCCGGAAGGAGTCGAAAAATCCGGGACCGGCCTGGATGCCGATGGTGAAGATGAAGAGCACCAGTCCGAAGTTTCCTAATTCTTTGGGGATGATGACACCGAAGTGTCCGAACAGCAGGGCAATGAAGATGACGGCGGAGACGTCGAGCGAAAGCCCTTTAATCTTGATTCTTCCCAACATGAAGCCTAAAGCCACAATGAGAAAGAGCGCGAAATAGGAGGAGTTTAACAAGTCAGCAAACATAATCAGTTAAAGAGTTAGGAATTTATGTCACAAAGATAGTGCAAAAAAGTGAGATAGAAAAAGTCTTGCTTCCTTGTGGCATATAAAAAAAGATGATGTGCCATCAACCGTTTTGACACATCATCTTAATATATATATCGGCCTATATGACCGGTATTCCTGCGTGGGGCAGGGCGGTACTTATTTTTCGAGTTCCTTCAGCAGTTCCTCTACGGCAGCTTTCAGCTGTGTGTCTTCTCCCTTCACGATGGTCTCGGGTGAATTGGCTACTTTGATGTCCGGCTCCAGCTGCGAGTTCTCCAGATAGCTGCCGTCCGACAGGCGGTAGCCCACGACGGGGATGCCGAATACCAATGACGGGTCTTGCAGGCGTTCCCACGACACGCTGGTCATGGTTCCCGGCACGGGCATGCCTACCAGCTTGCCCAGTCCGCGGTGGCTGTAAACCCACGGCGTGCCGTGCGCATTGGAGTAGTTGGCCTCGCACATCACCATGATGGAGGGTTTGTTCCAGCGGCGGCTGGGCATGTCGCACGTCTCGCGACCGCGCACCACTTGGGTGAAGTATTTTTGTCCACTGAAAAGTATTTCTATATCCTCGTGCAAGCGTCCACCGCCATTGAAACGGGTGTCGATGACGATGCCTTCGCGGTTGTTGTATTTTCCCAGGATGTCCGAGTAGACGGAACGGAAACTGTCGTCTCCCATAGACTCGATGTGCACGTAACCCAATCGGCCACCCGACCATCGGTCAACGTCTGCCGCACGCTGTTTCACCCAGCGGCTGTAGAGTAAATCGCTGAACGCACCGTTCGTAATGGGGATAATGACCTCTTCCCAGTGCTCCTTGGTCTGCGGGTCGAAGAGAGAAACAAGTGTTTTCTTCCGTGCCTTGTTGTTGAGCAGCGTGTAATAGTCCGCATCGGGGGTGATTTCCACGCCGTCTATCTTTTCGATGACTGTGCCGGCTTTCACCCGGGTGTTGGCTGTGTCGAAGGGGCCTTTCTCCACTACTTCGGCAATGAGCATGCCCTTGCCCGTGTAGTTCCAGTCGAAGAACAGTCCCAGGCTGGCAGTAGGTTCGGATTGCCCTTTGGGATAGAAACGGCCGCCGGTGTGAGATACGTTCAGCTCGCCCAGCCATTCGCTCAGCAGTTCGGCAAAGTCATAATTGTTGTCGATATGGGGCAGGAAGCGGCGATAGGCGGCGGTCATCTTGTCCCAGTCCACTCCGTGCATATTGGTATTGTAGAATCGCTTCTGCTGTTGGCGGTACACGTGGTCGAACATGTATTCGCGCTCCGCAGCCAGGTCCATCTTGGCATCTACCTGGAAGGTGATGGGGGTCAGCGCGTCGGATGAAGTGTCCATTTTCTGCATCTTGCGGCTGCCCAGCAGGAAGAGGTTTTTGCCGTCCTTGTCCAGCTGCATGTCTGCCCATCCGGCATCCATCTTGTGCAGCAGTTTGGTTTCCTTCTTGCGGAGGTTCATCTTCCAGAGGTCGTAGCCACCTTCGAAGGCTGCCAGGTAGTAGAGTGTCTCGCCATCCTTGGAGATGATGGTGCTGCCCATGTCGGAAGAATTCGGGGTGAGGCGCACCACACGGTCTTCGATGCCTTTCAGCTCTACGACGATGTCTTTCGGCTGGTCATCTTTTTCGTCAGCATTGCTGTCTTTCTTGTCGTCTTTCTTCTTTTTATCCTTGTTTTTGTCTTGGGGGGTGTCTTTTCCGGCAGACTTCTTTTGTTCCTTCTCCAGCTCCTTGCGCAGTTCGTAGTCTTCTTTGCTCAGGCAGTATTTGTCGTAGGCGTCTTGGTTGAGGAAGACGAGCATGGCGTCGTTCAGCGAGCCCCATGAGGCATGGGCACGCATGCCGTAGCGTTCGGTGGTGAAAAGGATGGCGTTGCCGTCCAGCGCAAAGTGGGGATAGCCGCTCATGTAGCCGCTATTGGTGAGGTTGATGATGTCTTTGCCTCCCTCTGCGCTGACCAGGCCGATGTCGGAGTAGGGGTCGTGCTTGTTACCCGTGAACTCAAGTGTAAACCATTTACCGTCCGGCGACCATGCGTAGTCAAATCCTCCGCCGGTGCTGTACCAGGTGGAGCCGTCCGTAATCTGGCGCACCTTCTTCGTCTCCAGATTGAGCACCATCAGCCGGATGCGGTCTTCGATAAAGGCGAGTTCCTTGCCGTCGGGCGAGAATTGCGGATAGGCACGTTCCACGGTGGTGGAGGGCAGCAGCACTTCTTCTTCAATCAGCGTGGCGTTCGGGAAGTTAGGGTCTTCCTTGCGGGCTATCTTGGCAAGGTAGAGCTGCCAGTTGCCGCCTCGCTCGCTGGCGTAGGCCAGGGTGCGGTTGTCCGTCGCAAAGGAGAGGCCCGCTTCGCGTGCCGGTGTGTGCGTCACCTGCTTGGTAGTGGCATAGTCTGCCGAAGTGACAAAGACTTCTCCGCGCAGCGTGAAGGCAATCTGTTTTCCGTCCGGGGACACAACGGCAGAGGTGGCTCCGTCGGAAGACTGCAGGTTGGCGAATTGCGGCCGGTCATCGCGCACCAGTTCTATGGCGACTTTCTTCGGGGTGGCATCCGGCTGCTGGGTATAGATTTCGCCGTCGTAACTGTAGCACAACGTCCCGCCGTCACTCATGGAGAGGAAGCGCACGGGATGTGTCTTGAAGCTGGTGATGGGCTTCACCTCTCGGGGCTGTGCCAGCGGGAAGGCATACACGTTGAATGAGCCGCCGTTTCTCTCACTCAAAAAGTAAACCGTTCTTCCATCGGGTGACAACACCGGGTTGCGGTCTTCGCCCGCGCGGTCGGTGAGGTTGGTATGGATACCCGTCTTTGCATCATACAGCCAGATGTCGCGGGTGATGGAGGAGGTGTGGTGCTTTCTCCATTCATCTTCAAATCCCTTGCGGTCTTGGTAGAGGAACTGATGGCCCGCCTTGTCGAAGCAGACCGCTTCGGCAGGGGTGCCCAGCACTTGCTCCGTACGCCCTCCCGTTGCAGGTACTTTGTAAAGCTCGGTCATGGCCGAAGTGGGGAAAAGAGCGCTGCTTGCCGGGTCCTGGATGGATGCGGAAAACAAGATATACTTTCCGTCCGGAGTGAATGTGGAGGGTATCTCACCGGTGGAGTGGGTAGTGAGCCGTTGGGCGGTTCCGCCGTCTGCCGGCATCACGAATACGTCGAAGTTGCCGTATCTGTCGCTGGCAAAGGCTATTTGTTTGCCGTCCGGCGACCATATGGGGGTACATTCGTAGCTCTCTTGGGTAGTAAGCTGTGTGGCGGTTCCACCTTTGGCCGGCACCTTGTAGATGTCTCCTTTGTAGCAGAATGCGATTTCCGTACCGTCGGGAGAGATTTGCACATCGCGCATCCAGAGCGGCGTGGCGGCATGTCCGGCAATGGCAGTAAGGCCTAGTGCAAGGATTGCAAGGGTTTTCTTCATAAGTGTGTGGGTTGATGTTAATATAGAATGTTTATAAACGTCATGATGCTGTCCACAAGGCAAGGAGCGAGGTACGTCATTTCATACCTCGTGCCTTGTATATCTGTTCTTTGGCATTGTTGATGCTTTGGAACTTCTCTTCTGCGGCTTTCTTGATGTCTTCGCCCAGCGTTGCCACCCGGTCGGGATGGTGTTTCAAGGCTAGGCGGCGGTAAGCGGCACGCACTTCGTCATTGGTGGCAGTGGGTTCAATTTCAAGTACTTTGTAGGCCTCGTTCAGTGAGCTACCGCCTAGGTTAAGCATGGATTCCACTTCCTTGACGGATAGTCCCATGTACATGGCCACTTCTTTCAAGGCTTCTATCTCCTCGTTGCAGACGTGTCCGTCGCTTTTGGCAATTTCTACCAAGAATACCAGCAGTTGCAAGCGTTCCTCGTATGTCAGGTTGGCGGCAATCTGCGTTCCACAGTCACGGATGGTGTTTTTAAATGCCAGTGGGTTTTGTCTGTCCATCTGCTTGCGCTGTTCGAAGAGGTTGAGCAGTATCCGTTCTCCCTCGCCCACGGCAGCCTCACCGAATGTGCTTCTCAGAAAGCGGCGGACGAATTCCATTTCACTATGCATGATGCGCCCGTCTGCACGGATAATGTACGAAGCCATCACGAGCATGGAGAAGAGGAAACTGTTCCGTTGCCCGGTATAGGTAGTGCCGTGCGTTGGTGCTTCTCCATAATAACTGCCTGCGTCATTTGAATCGGTGTCGAACAATGAACCGAATACAAAACCTGCCAAGGCTCCCAGCGGTCCTCCGGCCATGAAGCCGATGATGCCGCCTATCCATTTAGCTGCTCCCATAATTTTTCTTGTTTAAAGTGCAAAAATAGAGATTTCTTACGAGAATTCCAGTAAAAGTGGATGAAGTATTGGGAGATGGGGGAAGATATTGCATTGGCAGACGGAGTGCTCGAAGAAGAAAAAGATATTATCAATTAGTCGGCAGATGTATTGAATATTCCCGAACGCACTGCTATTCCGATTCGGTGTAACCATCCTTCTGTACCATTAGCGTTGCCCGGCATGTCGATATCTGCATCATCAGGGCGTCCTGGTGTCGTAATATCCTCCGCATCAAGGTCTTCGGGAAGTGTTTCCGGAATATGTCTTGAAGTGGATGTTACCTTGTAAATTTTCTGCATGGACTCGTTCAGATAGGTAGTAGCCCCGTAGGTAAAGAAAGGAATGATTACCTTGTCTTTCAGGTCGTATGCTTCGAGGAATGTACAGACTACCATTGCGGGTTGATGCCACCAGCAAGGCGAACCGACGAAAATTGTATCATATTTCGCCAATGCCTATTTATCAAGCAGATTCGCTACTCCAGGGCGCAGGTCATTATAGGCTTCATGCTGAATGCGGTCGCTGTCATCGTAAGGATTTGCAGCATACGGTTCGGCAGCCTCAATGCGATGGATATCTGCGCCTGTAAGTTTCACGATACGTTCGGCAATGGCCTGGGTGTGTCCTTCGGCAGAAAAGTAGAGCACAAGCATATTGCCGTTTCCGGATGGAGTATCGGGAGTGTCGTCGGTGGTAGAGCATGCTGCCATTGTCGTTAGAGAGAGGAGCAAGAGCGGAATAAGAAGTAACTTTTTCATATTCGAGTTGTTTTTAGATATTTATTGATTAGTGTATTCTTCATCGCTTACAGGTTCATACCACTGTGTAGCACCCAAATGAACTTTTGTATTGATAGCTATATGCGTGAATCCGCTGTCGGGAGCCGCTCCGTGCCAATGCACCACATCTGCCGGAATAGCGACTACATCGCCGGGATTCAACACTTGTATAGGCTTCCCCTTTTCCTGATAGTAACCTTTTCCGGCGGTGGCAATCAGAATCTGTCCGCCCGGATGCGAATGCCAGCTGTTTCGGGCTTTCGGCTCGAATATCACGTCGGAGACTACCACATCGAATGTTTCACTGTCGGTCATCAGCCGTTGGAGGTATGCCGTTCCGTTGAAATTGCTGCCCTCGATGGCATCTCCTTGGGGAAAGAGAGAGGCTGATGCTTTTGGGGGTGTTTCAATCTTGTTTTCCGGTTTCGGACTGCAAGCACCAAGTGTTGCAGCCAGTAGAAATAAGTAAGTCATCTTTTTCATCTTGAAGAGTTATTTTAAATGTTGTTTAAAGAAAGAGTCCAGTTTGGGAAGCGTGATTTTCAGATATTTCGGCTGGTCGTATAAATCCACGTGCGTAGCTCCGGGTACGACAAACAGTTCTTTCGGTTCGGCGGCTTTCGCGTATGCGTCCTCAGAAAAATATTTCGATACTGCATTTTCTCCCACTATGAAAAGCATAGGACGTGGCGATATAGTCTCGATTTGCGCAAAGGGGAAGAAGTTCATCATCGGTGCGAGGCTCGTGTAGGAGTAATAGCCCGTAGAGTTGGGATGTTGACCGCGTTGTGGATTGTCGTAATAATCGAGGAAGTCGATGGCAAACTTCGGTGTGTTCTCATCCACTTTTTCGGGCAGGGCACGGATATCCTTGCGTACAGCCCCACCATATTCCATCGTACGCTGGCGGCCGATTTCATCAAGGATAGCCATACGCTGTTCGTAAGTCTGCGAGTCGCCTACACCCTGACGGCGGGCGCGGCCCATGTCGTACATACTGATGGTGGCAAGTGCCTTGATGCGATGGTCTATCTGCGTAGCACTGACAGAGTAGCAGCCTCCGCCACAGATGCCGATTACTCCTATCTTATCAGCATAGACAGCCGGATGGTTCGTGAGGAAATCGACTGCCGCACTGAAGTCTTCTACCCGCACTTCGGGCGATTCCATACGACGCGGATAACCGCCACTCTCGCCATAATAGGACGCATCGAAGGCTAATGCCACATAGCCGAGTTCCGCCAACTTACGGGCATGGAGTCCCGAAGTCTGTTCTTTGACGCCACCAAAGGGATGACCGACGATGATGGCGGCATATTTCTTTGTGGCATCATAGTCCGCAGGGAAATAGAGGTCGCCAACTATATCAATCAAAAAACGGTTGTGGAATGTCACTTTCTGTTTCTTCACGTCATTCTCCACTGCTACAATCGGGGTTTCCGGTTTGGTAGTCAACCCTTTGCTTTGCAATAATTCGTTCAATACTTGTTTGCCATTATCGGCTTCGCTACGTCCGATATTCTTTTCAATGATAGCCAGCACACCGCGTAATTCGTCCGGTGTTACGCCTACATTCAGCGCAATACCCATGTGCCCTTTCAGCATCGGTTCCACGCCTTTGCCCAAAGAAGCTATTATGGCAACGGTTGCCAGTTCCCGTTCGGCATAGGTCAGCACGTCCCGCTCGAAAAGCTCGGCAAAGAGATGTTCTTTAAGGAATACTTCGATTTCCGGGGCCAGGACGGCATAGTTGGCTTTCGGCGCATCTGCCGGGGTGCCCGAAATCTCTGCAAGAATGTCACGTCCGCGTTCGTATTTGCTGCGGGTATCGGTTATCGGTGACGCTTCGCGCCCCTGGTTGTCTCTGATGCCTTTTGCCTTACGCTCGTCAAGTACCGCAACCAATGTTTGCAGTCCGCGCAGGGCACGCGGAAAACCACAATAGGCGTAGGAATGGACCATAACTTATTTAAGCTCGCTGACGGTGATACCGCTATTCAGTCCACCGATAAGGACTGTTCTTAATTGGTCGAGGTGCCCCATGCTTGTAAGGGCTGCGACCTCTGCGATGTATTGTCGTTTACTGTTCATGGTTTGTTCTGCTCTCGGTGTTTGCGAAGCTGCGATGCCGCATCCAAAGACAAGTCCGAGTAGCGTTGTCATAATTCTCATTTTTAGTTTCATAATCTTTATTATTATGTATCAAGTTTTACTTGCTGCAAAATTAGGCTGGATTTTCCACTTCGACCGGTCATGAATTACGGTTTAAAGGATAATTTTTACTGATTGGAGAGATAACCTGAAGATATTTTCTACATTTGCATAGAAACCACTGAAATAGACTGTTATGGAGAAGGTTATGCAACTGAAAACGATAAAGGAGTACAATGACTATATGGGTGTGGAAACAAGGCATCCTCTGGTCAGTGTCATAGAGGGAAGCCGTATGCCGCACCCCGTACCCCATGCACGCAAGCACGTGGGGATGTATGTGATTTTTCTGAAAGAACTACGATGTACGGACGATTTGACCTACGGTCGTCGCTCTTACGATTTTCAGGAGAACACGCTGCTGTTTATCGCTCCGGGGCAAGTATTCGGGCATGAAGCCGACGGGTCGACTTTTACCGGTTCCGGATGGTGTCTGTTGTTCCATCCCGACCTGCTACGCGGTACGCCGCTCGGTCGGCATATGCAGGATTATACGTTTTTCTCATACGCCGCTAACGAAGCATTGCATCTATCCAAACAAGAGCAACAGACCATCATTGATTGTTTGACAAAGATTGACGAGGAAACATACAACCAGGCAGACCGTCACACTAACCTGATTATCGCTTCTGCCATCGAGCTGCTGCTCAACTATTGCATTCGTTTCTATGATAGACAGTTTACTACCCGTAAAAAGGAGAACAAGGGCATGCTCGGCTCTTTTGAAGCATTGCTGAACGACTATTTCGTATCGGATAAACCCGCTGAGCGGGGTACGCTGACTGTGGCTTATTGTGCAGACCAACTGAACCTGTCTGCAAATTATTTCGGAGACTTGATTAAAAAGGAGACAGGTGTTTCTGCGCAAGAATATATATTAACCAAAATAATGGATAGGGCAAAAGAGTTGCTTACTGACCCCGCTAAATCTGTCGGTGACGTTGCTTATGCCTTAGGATATCAATATCCACAGTATTTCAGCAAGGCTTTCAAAAGAGTTGTAGGATGTTCTCCGAATGAATATCGGACATTGAGTTAATGTAAAAAAATAAGGAGCTAAGTTTTAGACTTAACTCCTCAATGCTCAACAGTCGGGATGACAAGATTCGAACTTGCGACCACACGCCCCCCAGACGCGTACTCTACCGGGCTGAGCTACATCCCGAATTGCGGATGCAAAAGTAGTGCTTTATTTTTAATCTGCAAATAAATCGCTGTAAAAATACAAGTGAACATCTTCTATAATTATCGTATATATCTTGTTATTAATGAAATATGGTTGTATCGAAAACTGCTATTTAGACAATATTCTAAATAATACCAAGTCTGTTTCGGGGGCTGTTTGGTATCCTATTCAGTGCAAAATATATGCAAAAAGTCCCGACTTATAGCAATAAAAAGCGTCTAATCATCCCGAAACCTTAATCAAACCTTAATCGAACCTTAATCAAAAAGCAGGACGAACAAGTGGGATGCAAATAGATTGCAAAGTTAATGTAGGTTAAAGTCTGTCCCAATTTCGCAATGTTTTAAGGAACCTTCCTTGTTGAGTCATTGCAATGATGTAGTTTTAATCATCGGAATTATCTATCTTTGCATTGAGCGAGAGTGAAGCTCTATACTTTAGCCTTATGTAAAGTATAAAATAATTTCGTCGGCCATATAACTTAAAAAGAAAAACAACAACATGGCAAGGACAAAAATCGTGCTTTTCAAAAGCAACATTAGAAGGGACGGAAGCTGCCCCGTCTGTTTAAGGGTGGCAAAAGAGGACAAAACAAAGTACATCGACTTGCAACTGTCGGCAACGAAAGGACAATGGGACGAATTGGCATCCCGATTTAAAAAAGACAAGCGTGTCAATCCTAACTACGAAAATTACAATGCGTTGCTGAACCGTTATGAAGTCCGAAAGGATGAAATCCTACAAAAGTTCATGGAGGAACGGGTAAACTGGACGCTTAACCAGTTCGAGGAGGAGTTTCTTGGTATGTCAAAGCAGGGTAAGGTTTATGACTACTTCATGCGACAGGTGGAAAACCTAAAAGCCACAAGGCATATCGGTAACGCAAAAGTCTATGAGCGTACTTTGCATATGCTGGCAAAGTATGACGACAAGATTGAGGAACGGCTGTTTTCCGAGTTAGATGTAAAGTACATCAATCGGTTTAACCTTGAAATGGAAAAAGACGGCTGTTGTGGAAACACCCGTAAATACTACCTCAAAACATTGAGAGCGGTTATGAACAAGGCGATAAAAGAACGTGAAGCCCCGTCAAACACCTATCCTTTCGGTAAGGGTGGCTTTGAAATCGGTAAGCTGGCAGAGGAAACAGCCAAACGCTACCTTTCACCACATGATTTGGAGCTGATAAAAAACTCGCCTCAACAAAATCCTGTGTTGGAGTTGTCCCGTAGGGTGTTCCTGTTTTCCTATTTATGTTTCGGTATGAGTTTTATAGATGAAGCCATGCTGACTAAAAACAATATTGATATGTTTGGGGCAGAGGAGCATATCGTTTATAAAAGGCAAAAGACACAGAACGCTAAAAATACAAAGCCTATAACAATACCCGTAACTCCTGCCATACGAGAGCAGTTGGAATGGTTTAAGGCAAATACTACTTTAACAGGCAACTATTTGCTGCCAATAATAACAAGGGATTATGAGGGGGAACAACTGTATGACCATATCCGTAGCCGTTACAAACGTATAAATGACGGTTTAAAGCAATTAGGCAAGTTGCTCCATATCCGTATGAACCTGACCACCTATGTCAGCCGTCATACAATGGCCATGACCTTACAAGGTAATGATGTCCCCCGTGAAATTATTAGCCAAGCGTTGGGGCATCGTAATCTTACAACGACAAACGTATATCTTGACAGTTTTTCAACAAGCGTATTAGACAGAGTAGCTAAAATCCTTTAATTATGAGTATGGCAATAAATATGCCTTTGGGCGGCTTGATAGACAAGTCGCTCAAAGGGGAAGCCCATTTTGCGCATGAGGAGTGGTTGCGCACCTATGTAAAAAGACTAACGAATGGTAATAAAACAAAGCTAAAACAGGCTTTAAATGAGGTGGATGAGGCTATAAACCAATGGCGGGACGGCTTCTTCATATCCACTTATGATGAAAAGCTGTCAGCCATCCGACAAGGCAAACTAAACATGAACAGCCAAGAGTTGGAAGACATCTATAACGAGGAAACCTATTTGCAAAAAGGGGGTAAAATAGGTTTGGTTGCAGATTTCCTGTATAATTCCATAGCTCAATACGGCTTTATCAATGAGCACCACCGTGATGCAATAGAGAGCGCATGGCTGTTTCACGACATGGAGTTTTTACAACAGCAATGGGAGTATTACGCTTTGGCTCAAATAAGGTCGTTACGGGCAGTTATTGTTTCCATGCTGGGAACAGTACCAACGACACCCGAAACCGAACCACAGAACGCCAAAAGAGAGCCAAAACGGATAGAAGATTATCCCGAAGTGTTTGATATTACACTTTGTTGTGAGCTTACGAACTATGCAAAGGACACTATTTACAAGTGGACCCGTACCCGTGAAATACCTTGTCATCGTTCCGGGACAAACGGGCGCAAACTCGTGTTCAAGCGTGACGAAATCGTAGCGTGGATGACTGCCCGAAAGCAGGAAACCAAGGACGAATTTATAAAACGAATGGAAAGCCAGTTAGCTGCACGGCTTCGTAAATAGTTAATATGCTTTATTATGTATAACTTTCTATAGGTGAGTTCTATCAATTCAATTTATCCTCTTGTATCAGACAGCAGAACT
>ENA-OYDU01000394-OYDU01000394.1-human-gut-metagenome-genome-assembly--contig:-NODE-394-length-14142-cov-14.812806_pt1 | contig 14142 bp, 14 predicted proteins | sample MGYA00243555_ERZ652915 | MGnify/ENA primary metagenome ERZ652915 (study PRJEB26926, sample SAMN06164554) | human gut metagenome | biome: ENVO:00009003; feature: ENVO:2100002; material: ENVO:00002003...
CGGTACGTACGGTGCTGTGAGAGGACGGCGGTTAGTCACCGCCTCCTACTCGATTAAAGTGGGCTTTTCAGAGCGAAAAAAGGCTCTTTAAAAAAATATGATAATGGTGTAGAATTGTTATTATATAGTTTTAGAATGATGTTTGAGGGTGTGTGATGATTTTAGGACTAAGTGATACGGAAAAGAAATTTAAGACAGCAATGGATACGGCAGGTGCCGACATGACAGTGGTCAACAGCTGGCTTAAGCTGTATGTCAAAACCAAAAAGAATTCCTCCGGTGTTGCAAAGCGATATTATGGCGTGAAGACAGGCTTAAGCAGCCTGCTTTCAGATTTAAAGGAGCTTGAGCAACAAGTTATCGGGTATTGTGAGCTCACAGGAACCGACCGGAAGCACTTTGGAGAGCTGATAAAGGCTTGCAAAGCGAAAAGCGGCATGTTTGACGATGAATTTTTAATCAGCAAGGTGGACACGGATTTTCACACGACTCTGGACTCTGTTGTAAAGCAGGGGGAGAGATATCTGGCATCCTTTGACAACGGTATCATTTTACAGAGTGAGATAGAGAATCTGATACACCTGACAAATGAGGGGCTTGAAAGGAAAAAGCCTGATTTGTTTGCTCTGTCATATTTCTATCTTGGGCACAGCAACAAAGAGCTTGCAGAGCTAAATTTCACACAAAAGACTAAGAGAGTGCATGAGATATATTACGAGGAGTTCTGGAAGGATATATTAAAGCAGCTTGAGGCATGTGTGAAGCAGGCTGAGGCCATAAATGATAAGTATGAGGGCACGACAGACCGGCGCACGGCAAGGATACTATCGGAGCTTAATCCGCTGCTTGTGGGTGTTACAAAGCAATGGGAGCCGGAACAGACAGCAGAATACATACTGCGCGATATGTGCAGGATATTCAGGGATTGACATAGAAAATGCAGATTGATAAAGGAGCAGAATATGGATGTTATAATTTGGGCAATTATCTTAGGAGCTGTTTTTTACATTAACAAAAAATCAAAGAGCGCAGGCAGCAAAAATACGCAGCCAAACAAACCGAGACCGCAGCAGAAGCAGATGCAGCAGATATGGAACAGCATGCAGAATACAGTTCAGTCGGGTATGAATGCATTGAACCAGACATATCAGCAGAAACCACAGCCACAGATGCAGCAGAGAGCACAGCAGCCTCAGAGACCACAGATGCAGCAGAGAGTACAGCCACAGCAGAGACCACAGCAGAGCAATCCGGATATAGTGCAGAGAGCCGTGAAAAATAACGCACGCTTTGCGGATGATACGACACAAAAAGAGCTTGAGACTATGCACGGACATAGCGAGGTGCAGCAGAGAATGGCTCAGGAGCACTCAAGAAACTGCCAGACACTGCATACCAAAGCGGCAGACGGTGCAAAGATTATAGAGGCTGAGACACAGAGCATGTTTGGCAGTGTTGAGGATCTGATTGCCATGGGATACAGCGGCAATCTGGAGTTTGAGAGAGATTTCCTTGGGGAAGGCTTAGACATGATTAACAACTTTTAAATAATAGGAAAAGAGGCAGAAATGATGGACAGAACACCAAAGCCCGGAGAGCTTTACAGGCATTTTAAGAATAAGCTGTATCAGATAGTTACAGTGGCAACACATTCAGAGACAGGGGAAAAGCTTGTGATTTATCAGGCTTTATATGATGATTTTGGGATATACGCCAGACCACTCGACATGTTTGTAAGCGAGGTGGACCATGAGAAATATCCTGATGTGAAGCAGAAATACAGATTTGAGAAGATCACACTTAAGGATAAGCCGGAGGATATGTCGGGAAAGAGTATCTCTTTGAGCACTAATGAGATTGCAGCTAATGCACCTGAAGCTGTGAGTGTTCAGACACAGGCATGTTATGAGCCGGCACCGGATGCAGATGAAGGCCAGGCACCGGATCCGCGTTTGCTGGAGTTCCTTGATGCGGATACCTTTGAAGAGAAGTACAATATACTTATTTCAATGAGGGATATCATAACCGACCGCCTTATAGATGACATAGCGGTGGTTATGGATGTTGTAGTTCCTGAGGGCCCATTGCAAAAGCGGTATGATGATTTAAAGAATACGATAAAGACCAGGCAGTACTATGAATTTTCCAATCGGCTCAGATAGCTGTTGTGATATTTGCCGGATTCAGTGACGTCCTCGCCAAACCAGTCAGGCGCTGTGAATTCATTTGCTGCGTCGACAGAGTCGAATTCAACCTCCACAAGTGTAAGAGGAGCCAGATCACCCTCAAATACATCAAGCTCTGCGGTCAGACCACCGTCAAGAGGTATGAGATAGCGTGTCTTTTCGATGAGACGACCGTCAATCTTTTGGACAAGATGGTCGTAGGCTTCTTTTGTGAGAGGAAGATTGTACTCCTCGCGCACCATAAGACCGGCTCCCTTGTATGTCATATAATAGCTGTCATTTGAGCGTCTGACTCTGACAACAGGTGAGGTGCACAGATAGCCCTGGGCGATTTTTTTGCTCGCGTAGCTGTCTAAATTGGAAGGAAGCTGTTTAAGTAAGTATTTTCTTTCGATTTCCATGGTATATCCTTTCAGGTTACTGGTAGATTTATAGTTACGGTTTATATTTTTGTTTTACCCTCATATCATTTATATATGATTATAATGACCGGTATTTAAAAATTCAAGGACGAACCGCAGCTTTTTATAGTATTATCAAAGAAAAATAAAGGAGAAAAATATGATTAAAGTAGGAATTTTTATGGCAGACGGCTGTGAGGAGATTGAAGGACTTACAGTAGTCGATATAGTTAGAAGAGCAAAGCTTGAGATTGAAACCATATCAATCACGGAAAAAGCCGAGGTGACAAGCTCTCATCAGGTGACATTTAAGACAGATACCACAAAGGCACAGGCTGATTTTGACAGCTACGATGCAATCGTACTGCCGGGAGGCATGCCGGGTACATTAAACCTTGGCGCGGATGAGACCGTAGTAAAGACAATTAAGAGATTTGCCGCTGAGGGAAAGCTTGTTGCAGCGATATGTGCAGCGCCTAGCGTGCTCGGTGAGAATCATATACTTGAGGGCAAAAAAGCTACCTGTCATCCGGGCTTTGAGGAAAAGCTGCTCGGTGCACAATGGCTTGAGCAGCCTGTAGTTGTGGATGGCAATGTGATTACAAGTCGTGGAATGGGAACAGCTATTGCGTTTGCACTCGAGCTTGTCAGATACTTCACAGACGATGCCACAGTAGAGCATATTCGACAGGGGCTGGTATACTAATACAACGTTCAGCAAATAATCATATTATTAGTATTATAACAAAAGAGGTCACACACCAACCCCATGGTGCGCGGCCTCTTTTTATGCTTGCATTTGAAGCGTACATTTGAAGCCTGCTATTGCAGAGCTTATTTCATCTGCTGCTCCTGCTTCATGATCATCTGCTTGACCATCTCGCCACCGATTGAACCGGCCTGCTTAGAAGTAAGGTCACCGTTGTAGCCCTCTTTTAAAGGAACTCCAAGCTCTGAAGCAACCTCTTCCTTGAAACGGCTCATAGCCTCTTTTGCCTCCGGTACAGAAGCCTTTTTACTACTTGATGCTGCCATAATGCAATACCTCCTTTTAAAACGTTATACACAAGCTGTATGTGTATGGAAATATTATGCCGTAAAATGACAAAAATATGTTTTGGTATTGCTGACAATTTATGGAATTATACACAAAAGCAAATTTAATGTAAAAAACACTGGAAATAGTGGATTTGTTGTGTTATAATCATCCAATGACTGGGCTTAGCAGTTTAAAAAGCATGCCCACATTACATTTGATGTACATACCATTCATATATATTTTTAAGGAGGATAACGATTGACATGAGTGTACAGGTTGAGAATTTAGAGCATAATATGGCGAAGCTTACTATTGAGGTAGCAGCTGAGGAATTAGAGAAAGCATTGGATTCTGCATATCAGAAGCAGAAGAAACAGATTAGTGTACCTGGATTCCGTAAAGGAAAAGTGCCAAGAGCTATGATTGAGAAAATGTATGGAGCAGGTGTGTTCTACGAGGATGCAGCAAACATTCTTATGCAGCAGACATACGCAGGTGCAGTTGACGAGAGCGGTGTTGACATTGTTTCACGCCCAACAGTTGAGGTTACTCAGATTGAGAAGGGACAGCCTTTCATCTACACAGCAGAGGTTGCTGTAAGACCTGAGGTTACTCTTGGTAAGTACATGGGCGTTACAGTTACAAAGATCGACACATCAGTTTCTGATGAAGAGGTTGACGCTGAGCTTGAGAACCAGAGAAACAAAAATGCAAGAACAGTTACAGTTACAGATCGTCCTGTAGCAGAGGGAGATACAGCAGTTATCGACTTTGAGGGATTTGTTGACGGAGTAGCTTTCGAGGGTGGAAAGGGTGAGAATCATCCATTAGAGATCGGTTCACACACATTCATCGATACATTCGAGGATCAGTTAGTAGGAAAGAACACAGGCGATGAGGTTGAGGTCAATGTAACATTCCCTGAGAAGTATCAGGCAGCAGACCTTGCAGGAAAGCCGGCTACATTCAAGGTTAAGATCAACGAGATCAAGGCTAAGGAGCTTCCTGAGCTTGATGATGAGTTTGCACAGGATGCAGCAGGTGTTGATACATTAGCTGAGTACAAAGAGGAAATCAAAAAGAACCTCACAGAGAAGAAAGAGACAGAAGCTAAGAAGACTAAAGAGGATGAGGCTATCCAGAAGATTATCGATAAGTCAAAGATGGATCTTCCAGAGGCAATGATTGAGACTCAGTGTGAGACAATGGTTGAGGAGTTTGCTCAGAGAATCGCACAGAGCGGTCTTACAATGGAGCAGTACTTACAGTTCTCAGGCATGACAATTGACCAGCTTAAGGATCAGGTTCGTCCTGAGGCTACAACACGTATCCAGAGCAGCCTTGTACTTGAGCAGATTGCCAAGGAGGAAAACATCGAGGTTACTGATGCAGATATCGATGCTGAGGTAGAGAAGATGGCTAAGGCATACGGCATGGAGGCTGATAAGCTTAAAGAGTACATGGGAGATGCTGAGAAGGAGTCTATGAAGAAAGACCTTGCTATCACAAAGGCCGTAGATCTTATCATGGACAACGTTAAAGAGCGTGCAAAGGCAAAGAAAAAGGCTGATGCAGAAGAGTCTACAGAAGAATAAGATTTTTGAATCAAGATTTGATGGACTGGCTCAGAAGCCTATTTTCTGAGCCGGTCTTTTGAGCTTTTATAAAGGAGGTATTTTATATGAGTTTAGTACCATATGTCATTGAACAGACCAGCAGAGGAGAGCGCAACTACGACATTTACTCCAGATTATTAAAAGATCGTATCATTTTCCTTGGAGAGGAAGTAAATGAGACAACAGCCAGCCTTGTTGTTGCCCAGCTTTTATTCCTTGAGTCCGAGGATCCGAATAAGGATATCCACCTTTACATCAATTCACCGGGTGGAATGGTTACAGCAGGACTTGCTATTTACGATACTATGCAGTACATCAAGTGTGATGTTTCAACAATCTGTATCGGTCTTGCAGCCAGCATGGGAGCTTTCCTTCTTGCAGGCGGTGCAAAGGGCAAGAGATATGCTCTTCCAAATGCAGAGATTATGATTCATCAGCCATCGGGCGGTGCAAAGGGTCAGGCTACAGAGATTCAGATTGCTGCAGAAAATATTTTAAAGACAAAGAAGAGATTAAACGAAATTTTAGCAGCCAATACAGGCAAGCCATACGAGACAATTGCAGCTGATACAGAGCGAGACAACTATATGTCAGCACAGGAAGCCGCAGAGTATGGTCTCATAGACAGTGTAATAACAAACAGATAATCAGAAGTTAGATGAATTTAAGAGGGTACCCCATATGGGATGCCCTCATGCAATAAAAGGAGTTAATAATGGCAGGAAAAAACGACGGAAAGATTCGCTGCTCATTTTGCGGTAAGACACAGGACCAGGTAAATCGTTTGATTTCCGGACCTAATGGAGCTTTTATCTGCGATGAGTGTATAGATATATGTGCCGAGATTCTTGAGGAAGAAGGCGTAGAGGGCCATGAGGACAAAAGCAGCGCTAAGGATGATATAAATCTTGTTACTCCGGAGGAGCTTAAGGCATTTTTGGACGATTATGTAATAGGACAGGATCAGGCAAAGAAGGTGCTTTCGGTTGCTGTTTACAATCACTATAAGAGAGTACTGGCAGGTGATACATCAGATGTAGAGCTTCAGAAGAGTAATATTCTCATGCTTGGACCTACAGGCTCAGGAAAGACACTTCTTGCGCAGACACTTGCCAGAGTGATAAATGTTCCATTTGCTATCGCGGATGCTACAACACTTACTGAGGCAGGATACGTAGGTGAGGATGTGGAGAATATCCTATTAAAGCTTATTCAGGCGGCAGATTATGATATCGAGCGTGCAGAGCATGGTATCATTTATATAGATGAGATAGATAAAATTACAAAGAAATCAGAGAATGTCTCAATCACCAGAGATGTGTCAGGCGAGGGTGTACAGCAGGCTCTTTTAAAGATTCTTGAGGGCACAGAGGCATCTGTACCGCCACAGGGCGGAAGAAAGCATCCGCAGCAGGAGCTTATTCCTATTGATACTACTAATATACTTTTTATCTGCGGTGGAGCATTTGATGGTCTGGAAAAAATTATCGACAGCCGTATGGATACATCATCTATAGGCTTCAATTCAGATGTAAAGTCAAAGACAGAGCTCAATGTAGGAGAGGCGTTCAAGCATGCACTTCCACAGGATTTTGTAAAGTTTGGATTGATTCCTGAGTTTATCGGACGTGTACCTATTACCGTTTCTCTCGAGGCACTCGACAGGGATGCACTTATCCGTATACTTAAGGAGCCTAAGAACTCGCTTATCAAGCAGTACACCAAGCTTTTTGAGCTTGACGGAGTAGGGCTTGAGTTCACAGACGATGCAGTAAATGCCATCGCTGACAAGGCGCTTGAGAGAAAGACAGGAGCCAGAGGTCTTCGTGCCATCATGGAGGCTGTTATGCTTGACCTTATGTATCGTATACCATCAGACAAGAGCATCAGCAAGTGTGTAATCGACAAGGATATCGTTGAGGACAACTTAAAGCTCGATGGTGATTGCGTGCCTGAGGCATATATCGAGGAAAAAGAGGCATCGTAAGTACATGGCGGTATTTTACAAAAGATACAGCATCGGATAATATAAATTGCACAGCGGTTTTTATGCCAGGCTGTGCAATAATACAGGAGATATAAGTGGAAGAACAGATTATTAATATGCCTGCAGTAGCGCTGAGAGGGCTTACTATTCTGCCGGGGATGATTGCCCATTTCGACATCAGCAGAGAGCGCTCTCTTCGTGCTGTCGAGGAGGCTATGGAGCAGGATCAAAAGATTTATCTTGTCACACAAAGGAATGTGGACAGTGAGGACCCGACTCAGGAAGACCTCTATCAGATGGGTATTGTTGCTGACATAAAGCAGGTTGTCAGATTACAGAATGATGTTGTGAGAATACTTGTAGATGGAATAAGCCGGGCAGCATTGCTTGGCTTTACCGGTAATGAGAAGTACCTTGAGGCAGAAATCTGTTATTGTGATAGTAATGCAGACAGCCTGCCGGAGGATCTCAGGGAAGCCATGCTTCTCGGAGTCAGAGAGGCTTTTCACAGATATGCGGCAGTCGTCGGCAAAATCAGCAAGGAGCTTATCAGGCAGATAGATCAGTATGAGGATCTTGAAAAGCTCATTGATTATGTAACCAACAATCTGCCGGTGTCATATGAGCTTAAGCAGCAGGTGCTTGAGGCAGAGGATATCAATGACAGATATCAGGTTATAGTATCATTACTTCTCTCCCAGGTGGAGGTTATTTCCATAAAGAATGAGCTTCAGAAAAAAGTAAAGGTTCGTGTGGACAAGCATCAGAAGGAGTATGTGCTTCGTGAACAGCTTGGTGTGATACGTGAGGAGCTGGGCGAGAATGCTGACTCGGAGGCTGATGAATATGAGAAAAAGCTATCTGAGTTAGATGCGCCTGACTACGTAAAGGAAAAGACGAAAAAAGAGATAAAGCGCTTTAGAAATATGAGCAGCAGCTCATCAGAGAGCACAGTTGAGAGAGGCTATATAGAGACTGTACTTGAGCTTCCGTGGAACAGGATGTCTGTGGACAACAAGGATCTTGACCATGCAGCACAGGTGCTCGATGATGATCACTACGGATTAAAGGATGTTAAGGAGAGAATACTTGAGTTTCTGGCAGTCAGAAATCTGACAAGCAAGGGAGAGAGTCCTATAATTTGTCTTGTAGGTCCTCCGGGAACAGGAAAGACAAGCATAGCCCGTTCAATTGCGTCTGCACTGGAGAAGAAATATGTGCGTATTTCTCTTGGTGGTGTGCGTGATGAGGCAGAAATCCGTGGACACAGAAAGACATATATCGGTGCTATGCCGGGCCGTATAGTAAATGGCTTAAGACAGGCCGGCGTTTCAAATCCTCTCATGCTGTTGGATGAGATAGATAAGGTGTCAAGTGACTACAAGGGTGACACATCAGCCGCTCTTCTCGAGGTGCTTGACAGTGAGCAGAACTGCAGATTCAGGGATCATTACATCGAGATGCCTGTGGATTTGTCGGAGGTGCTTTTTATTGCAACGGCAAATGAGGTTTCAGGCATTCCAAAGCCGCTTCTTGACAGGATGGAGCTTATTGAGGTGTCAAGCTACACTGAAAATGAGAAGTTTCACATAGCAAAGGAACACCTGGTTGAGAAGCAAAAGAGCAAAAACGGAATTAAAAAGGAACAGCTTACGATAACAGACTCTGCCCTAAAGGATATTATCAGGCTGTACACCAGAGAGGCCGGAGTCAGAAGCCTTGAGAGGACTATCGGCAAGCTGTGCCGCAAGGCTGCCAGGGAAATCTTTAAGGACAGCGAAGCTGCTGTAAAGGTTACAAAGACCAATCTTAAGACATATCTGGGCAATCCGAAGTACAGTCCGGAGAAGAAAAATGATCGCGCAGAGGTTGGAATCGTTAGAGGCCTGGCATGGACCAGTGTGGGCGGTGTCACACTCGAGGTTGAGGTGAATGTGCTGCCGGGCAAGGGTGAGCTCGTGCTCACCGGTAAGCTTGGTGATGTGATGAAGGAGTCGGCACAGGCGGCACTTAGCTATGTGCGCTCAATAAGCGAAGGATATGGCATTGATGCAGAGTTTTACACGAAGCATGATATCCATATACATATCCCAGAGGGCGCAGTGCCAAAGGACGGACCATCTGCGGGTATCACTATGGCGACAGCCATGCTCTCAGCCATTACAGACAGACCTGTCAGGGCAGATGTAGCCATGACGGGTGAGATAACACTGCGCGGCAGGGTGCTTCCGATAGGAGGACTCAAGGAAAAGCTACTTGCAGCCAAGGTAATCGGAATAAAAACAGTATGTATTCCAAAGGATAATGAAAAGGACCTGGAGGAGATTTCAAAAGAAATAACAGACGGCATGGAAATCGTGCCGGTGGAGAGATTTTCACAGGTGGAGAAGATAGCATTTGTAAAATAAGAATGAGGAAGAGATTATGGTAATTAAAAGTGTTAATTTAGAGACAGTTTGCGGAATTACAAGCACAATCCCTGACAATGAGTATAATGAAGTGGCATTCGCCGGCAAGTCAAATGTAGGCAAGTCGTCACTGATCAACGCACTCATGAACAGAAAGTCACTTGCCAGGATCTCTTCACAGCCCGGCAAGACACAGACCATCAATTTTTATAACGTCAATGACGCCATGTATCTGGTCGATCTGCCGGGCTATGGCTATGCCAATGCCAATATCGAGATAAAAGCTAAATGGGGACAGATGATAGAAAACTATCTTCATACCTCAAAAAAGCTTCAGGCAGTGTTTCTTTTAATAGATATAAGGCATGAGCCATCGGACAATGATATCATGATGTATGACTGGATGGTAAACCAGGGCTTTGCACCGATCATCATTGCAACCAAATCTGATAAATTGAAAAAAAGCCAGATTGCCGCACACATAAAGACTATCAAGGATGTGCTTCATGTAAAGCCGGGCACGGTAGTTATACCGTTTTCGTCCATGTCAAAGGAAGGCAGGGACGAAATCTGGAATCTCATAGATTCACTCGTATTTGACGAGGAGACGCTTCTTGCCATGAAACAGGAGGAAGAAGCAAAGCGCGAGGCAAAATCAGCTGCAAAAAGAGCCGCTGCATCCCAGCCGCACAAAAAGGAGCGCTGGAAGAAGACCGGAAAGCCGGTTGCCAAAAAGACTAAAGAACGCAGAGATAAGGCCAAGAGCAAAAAAAGCGTTAATAATCATAAAAAGAAATAAAGTTATAGAAAGAAAGGCGAATATTTAATATATGAAGAATAAATGCAAATTTGTAGGCATTATGTTTTTGTGTATATTGATAGTGTGTACGCTTGCGGTAATGGCATATGAGCACACAGCAGGTATGAAAGGCGCTGCCGGTGGAGCATCAAATGCTTCGGGCAATACAAAAAATACTGACGAAGCAGACGATATGCTTACTGTCGTGACATCCTTCTATCCTATGTACATTGCCACTTTAAACATAGTGGATGGTGTGAAAGGAGTGAGACTCGAAAACCTAAGCGAGCCACAGACCGGTTGTCTGCATGATTTCCAGCTCACACCGGAGGATATGAAGCTTTTATCTACAGCCGATGTTTTTGTAATAAACGGAGGCGGTATAGAGTCGTTTATGTCAGATGTGGCAAAGGCGTATCCGAAGCTTGATGTGGTTGAGGCCTGTGAGGATGTGGCACTTCTTTCTGAGGATGATGCAGACAGTGACCACGACCATGATCACGACGCAGACACAGAATCGGACAGTGACCACGACCATGACCACGACGCAGACACAGAATCGGACAGTGACCACGAAGCAGACGCAGAATCAGATAGCGCGCATGACCATGACCACGGTGATGAGAATGCCCATGCATGGATGAGCGTGCCGCGTTACCGCACCATGGTTCAGACAATCGCATCCAGGCTTGCCGAAAAGGATGCAAAGCATGCTGATGAATATTATGCAAATGCAAAAGCATATGATGCAAAGCTTGCAGTGCTTGAAGAAAAGATAAATAGCATAAAGAGTCTTACCAATGGACAGAATATCATCATATTCCATGAGGCCTATGCGTATGTAGCTGATGATTTTTCAATGAATGCATGCTATCTGTTAGACCTTGACGAGGAGCGCTCAGTCAGCGCAGGTGAGATAAAACAGGTAATAGGTGCCATAAAGGATGACGGAGTGTCGGTAATACTAGCTGAGGAGCTCTACGGAAAGAGCATGGGAGATACCGTATCGCGTGAGACAGATGTGCATGTGATTTATATCGACCCTCTCAACAGGGGAGAGTACGACAAGAACAGCTATCTTGATGGTATGGAGCACAATATAGAGCTTATCAAAGAGGCATTTACTAAATAAAATTGGAGAAAATATGCGGAAAATAATACAGCCATGTGGCTTTCATTGCATAAAAATAAATAACCTTGGAGTGAGCTTCGGAGAGCAGACGGTGCTTGAGGATGTAAATATGCACATACACTGTGGCTCCTTCAATGTCATAATAGGCCAAAACGGTGCCGGAAAATCTACACTCATAAAGGCGATACTGGGCGAGATACCTCACACCGGTACGATTGAGTTCAAGGATACTAAGGACGGACATATGGCTAAGCTTAAAATCGGCTATGTGCCGCAGTCTGTCAATATCGAGAAAAATACACCGGTCAGCGTGTATGACCTCATAGCAAGCTATCAGTACAATTATCCTGTTTTTTTGCCAAAGAGCAAAAAGATAGAGGCAAAGATAAGGGAGACACTCGAGGTATTTGAGGCTGAGGAGCTCATCGACAAGCAGGTGTGCAACCTCTCGGGAGGACAGCTGCAGAGAGTGCTTCTTTCCATGGCAATCATGGACGAGCCGAATCTGCTGCTGTTGGATGAGCCGGTGTCTGGAATAGACCAAAACGGCATGGAGCTTTTCTATAAGACCATGGATTATTTAAAGACTCACTATGACCTTGCAATCATACTGATATCGCACGATTTGGACTATGTGGCAAAGTACGCAGACCATGTTGTACTGCTTGATAAGACCGTTGCAAAGCAGGGGACTGTGAAGGAAGTCTTCGAGAGCAAGGAATTTGAGAGAATTTTCTACACAGGAGAGGAATCCTGGGTGAGAGAGGAGGAACACAAATGAATATAACCTCCTGGCTTCAATATGATTTCATGAGAAATGCCCTTATCGCTGTGCTCATCATCACACCGCTTTTTGGCATAATGGGAACCATGATTGTAAACAAAAAGATGGCATACTTTTCAGATGCACTCGGACATTCAGCACTTACCGGAATCGCTGTCGGAGTGGTATGCGGCATGGCAGACACCTCGCTTGCCATGGTGATATTTGCGATAGTGTTTGCGCTTCTTTTAAATAAGATTGGCAGTCTGAACACAGCGTCAACAGATACCATTATATCTGTATTTTCATCGTGCTCTGTGGCTATAGGTCTTGCAATACTGTCAAAAGGCGGCAATTTCAGCAAATACTCAAGCATACTGGTGGGCGATGTGCTAAGCATCACAAAGACGGAGATAGTGTATCTCATCGTGATTTTTGTGGTCACTATAGTGTTCTGGGTGCTTTGCTTCAATAAGCTCAACGCCATCTGCATACACAGAAGCGTGGCAAAAAGCAAGGGCATCCATGTGCGTCTTCTGGATAATCTGTTTGCGGTGCTTGTAGCACTCATAGTTATGCTATCCATCAAGTGGATAGGTATACTTATAATAAATGCTCTGCTTATATTACCAGCGGCTTCATCAAGGAATATTTCGGAAAATATGCGTGAGTATCATTTCTTTTCAGTGCTATTTTCAGTTTTTTCAGGAATAGTCGGTCTTGCTGTGTCATACTACACCAATGTGGCAACAGGTCCGATGATAGTGATTATTGCATCGGTAATATATTTTTCGACATTTATATTTGGCAGAAAGCTGAAAAAATAACGGCTAAAGCTATAAGCAACAGACGCAAAACAGCCGATACACAGTATAAGAGATAAACTGTTTAGCTATATCAGACGCTATACAGGTTGATAATAGTATAGCGGGAAAGGATTCCCGCACGCACATTACCAGGGAGGGATGAGAGATGTTAGATGCTATTTCAAGTGTAGTTTCAGCAGTAGCGGCGCAGAGTGTCACAGCAAAGGACGAGGCGCAGACAAAGAATACTAATACCGCTTCAAAGAAGCAGGATGCAAAGACGGATAAGTCGGATGCAAAGACTGCAGGCTTCAGCGAGGAGGCAGCTGTATATGAGAAATCAGACAGCAAGGATGATTCAAAGGATACTGCAAAGAGCACAGTAAACCAGAAGATGAGCAAGGCAGACAGAGATGCACTGGTACAGGCACTTAAGGATGATGCCAACGCCAGACAGCAGCAGCTTATCGAGATCGTCAGAAAGTCCATGACGGGACAGGCTTCAACCTGGGACAAGTCACAGGGCTTAAAGAGTCTGTTTGAGAATCTGACTGTAGATGCAGACACAATAGCGCAGGCCAAAAAGGACATCGCAGAGGATGGATACTGGGGAGTTGAGAAGACCTCAGACCGTATTCTTGACTTTGCAAAGGCACTGTCGGGAGGCGACAAGGACAAGGCTGATGAGCTTTTGAATGCATTCAAGAAGGGCTTTTCACAGGCAACAGGAGCCTGGGGAGACAAGCTGCCATCAATTTGCCAGGATACTTATGATGCCGTAGTCAAGAAGTTTGATGACTGGAAGAATGGCACAGAGGACACACAGGTACAGGGCTAGAAGCCGGATGTGTATGTAAAAGTGTCGTGATGGAACGAATATTATATAAGAAATCTGATTTATGAATTATGAAAAGGGGGCTGCACGCAGCGTGCAGTCACCTTTTTAGTGCTGTGCGCCTAGCGGCGCACGTTTCTAACGGGTTAAAGTCCCGAATCCGCCCGGTA
>ENA-OYDU01000405-OYDU01000405.1-human-gut-metagenome-genome-assembly--contig:-NODE-405-length-13732-cov-7.098633_pt1 | contig 13732 bp, 10 predicted proteins | sample MGYA00243555_ERZ652915 | MGnify/ENA primary metagenome ERZ652915 (study PRJEB26926, sample SAMN06164554) | human gut metagenome | biome: ENVO:00009003; feature: ENVO:2100002; material: ENVO:00002003...
TACGAGATGTCTTAGGGTCTCGTGGGCTCGGAGATGTGTATAAGAGACAGATGTTATCTTAGCAGAACAGGAGATTTGAACGGTACATTAAACTAAAACTATGATTTTATGAAACAGAAAATTTTATTGGCTATTGCTACAGTTGCAATGGCAATGTCTGCAAATGCGCAGAAAGTGTATGAAGGTACGAAGTTTACAGATAACTGGTACATTGGATGGAATGCTGGAGGTGTGACTCCTACTACTCATTCCGCATTTTTTAAAGATATGCGTTTTACTACTGGTTTGGAATTTGGTAAGCAGGTAACTCCTATTTTAGGTTTGTCTTTTGAAGCGATGACCTCTATCAATAGAACCGCAAGTTCTACTGCTTTCGATGGAGCTCGTTTGATGGCATTGGGTAAATTCAATTTGAATAACTGGTTTGCCGGTTATCGTGGCGAGCCTCGTTTGTTTGAAGTAGAAGCTGTCGGAGGTATCGGATGGGGTATTGATGTGATGAACCGCGGTTATTGTGACTGGGATTATTGCTATATGGCCAGCAAGTTCGGTCTGAACTTCAACTTCAATTTGGGAGAATCAAAAGCTTGGACTTTAAGTGTAAAACCTTCTCTTGTATATCGCATGGATGGGCATCGTGCTTATTTGTTGAACGTAAACAAGAGCAGTGTTGAATTGCTGGCTGGAGTAACTTATCATTTCCGCAACAGCAATGGCAAACATTATATGACATTGGCAAATGTATGCGATCCGGCAGAAATGGATGCTTTGAATGCGAAAGTAAATGAATTGCGTCGTGAAGCTCAGGAAAAAGAAGCATTGCTTGCTGCCGAATCGGCTAGAGCAAACGATTTGCAGGCTCAGCTTGATGAGGCTAACAGAAAGGCTGTAGAGTCTATGGAAAAGAATACTGTTTCACCGGCATGGGAAGCTATTATCACCTTCCGCCAGGATGAAGTCGTGATCAGTGAAAACCAGCATCTGCTTATCGAACGTATCGCTTCGTATATGGAAAAGAACGAAAAAGCTACTTTGACAGTGAAAGGTTATGCTTCTCCGGAAGGACCGGCTGCAGTAAATACTCGCGTAGCACAGCAGCGTGCGGATGCAGTGAAGAATATGTTGGTAGACAAATATAATATTGATGCAGCACGTATCACCGCAGAAGGCCAGGGAGTAGGTGATGTATTCTCTCGTCCGAAATGGAACAGAGTAAGTATTGCTACACTCAATGTAGGTGAATAAAAGAAAGATATATCGTTTAAATTCGGGAAATACTCTCCTCACTTTTTGAGGAGAGTATTTTTTTATTTGTACAATAGATTGTTTTCGGAAAAAAACAGACCTAAAAAGTTTGTTGATGTAGATATAAACTGTACTTTTGTTTGCTAAGTTGTAAAGTGTAATTAAAGTAATAAACATTATATCACAATGAAAGAAATAGATTGGGCTAATCTGTCATTTGGTTATATACGGACAGATTACAATGTACGTTGTTATTACCGCGATGGAAAATGGGGAGAATTAGAACTTTGTTCTGAAGAAACTATCAATATCCACATGGCAGCTACATGTCTGCACTATGGACAGGAAGCCTTCGAAGGTTTGAAGGCTTATCGTGGAAAAGACGGTAAGATTCGTATCTTCCGCCCGGAAGCCAATGCTGAACGTCTGCAAAGCACTTGTAACGGTATTTTGATGCCGGAATTGCCTACAGAATTGTTTTGTGAGGCTGTACGTAAGGTGGTAAAAGCTAACGAACGTTTTATCCCTCCTTATGAAAGCGGGGCTTCTCTGTATATCCGTCCGTTGCTCATTGGTACAGGAGCACAGGTGGGTGTACGTCCGGCTACAGAATATTTGTTTGTAATTTTTGTAAGTCCGGTAGGACCTTATTTTAAAGGTGGTTTTGCTACAAATCCTTATGTAATCATCCGTCAGTTCGACCGTGCTGCTCCGTTGGGTACAGGTACTTATAAGGTAGGAGGTAACTATGCTGCCAGCTTGCGTGCCAACAAAATGGCTCACGATGCCGGATATGCCAGCGAATTCTATTTGGATGCAAAGGAAAAGAAATATATCGATGAATGTGGTGCAGCCAATTTCTTCGGAATAAAAAATAATACTTATGTCACTCCGTTGTCTACCTCTATTCTTCCGTCTATTACAAACCGTAGTCTGATGCAGTTGGCAGAAGATATGGGAATGAAAGTAGAACGTCGTCCTATTCCGGAAGAAGAATTGGAAACATTCGAAGAAGCTGGAGCTTGTGGTACAGCAGCTGTAATCAGCCCTATCGGACGTATCGATGATTTGGAAAATCATAAATCGTATGTTATTGCGAAAGATGGTAAACCAGGTCCAATCAGTGAAAAGCTATATAACAAGTTACGTGCTATTCAGTATGGTGATGAGGCTGATCCTTACGGATGGGTAACTGTATTGGATTGATTTTGATGTAAAGACTTTCTAATATAATAAGAAGAGGATAGAATGAACAAGAATAAGTTTCTTGTGTTCTATCCTCTTCTATTTTTATAAAGTTTGTATTCCTTTATATTTTTCCTTCTATCCACGCATCAATCAGCCGGCGTGCGATGCTGAGTTTCTTGGGAATTTCCGGCAGATTGTCTCGGGTATAGAAAGCTCCTGCACTTAACTCTTCTTCCTGCAGCTTAATATTTCCGCTTTCGTATTCGGCGGTATATCCTATCATAATGCCACTTGGATAAGGCCAGGGTTGGCTTCCAAAGTATTTCAAATTACGGATGCAGAGTCCTGTTTCTTCCATCACTTCCCGATGTACACATTCTTCCAGGGTTTCTCCCGGTTCAAGAAAACCTGCAACCAGACCTTTGAATGTGCCTCTGAAGTTGCGGGCATGTACAAGAAGGATACTATCTCCTTTTTTTATCAGTACAATGACTGCAGGCGATATGCGCGGATAAAATTCCTGGCGGCATTCCGGACAGCGTTTGGCTATGGGAGAGACTTGTGTGGTAGGAACTCCGCACATCGGACAGTAGCGACTGTTCTTGTCCCAGTTCAGTATTTGTGATGCTTTTCCTGCCATTTTATATTCGTTCAGTGGAAGTACGTCGAAAGAGGCCCGAAGGTCTTTCATCATGCACGGGCTGGATTCATCTCCTGTTACTGGAGTATGGATGAGATAAGTTTTGGCGGGAAGATTATTGATTGTTCCAATGCTGTGTACGGTACTTCCTATAGGAATGGGTACCGGTGGTTGGGCACCAAAAGGGATGTGATATCCGTCTGTATGCTTTTCTATCAGTACTTGTCCGCTGTTGAATACAAACCAACCGCAGATTTCATTATTTGTTGCATCTTCCATAATCTTGCTTTTTTATTGAGGCCAAAATTATAGAAAAATATAGTGATGTGTAGAGGTGATTTCCTTTTTTTATTTATGTATTATAATGGGAAAGTGTTTGTTTTCTCCTTTTATCCGGAATTTACGGCAAGGAGTTGGGTGAAAAATAGAATGTTATTATTTAATTTGTACAATTATATCGTAGAAGCGATAGAAGAGCGAAAATTGAATATAATTAAATGGTATTTATTATGAAATCTATAATGGTAGCAGCATTGTGCTTAGCTGGTAGTTTACAATTGATGGCTCAGGAACCTTTGCAAGACTGGGCAGGTTTGGAGAGATATCAAGAGGATAATAAAATGGTGCAGGGACCGGTAAAGGCTGTTTTTATGGGAAATTCAATTACTGACGGTTGGCCGGTTGCAGATCCGGATTTCTTTACTCAGAACGGATATGTAGGTAGAGGGATAAGCGGGCAGGTTTCTGCACAGATGTTGATGCGTTTCCGTCAGGATGTGATTGCATTGAATCCGCAGGTCGTTGTGATTCTGGCAGGGACAAACGATATTGCTCGTAATGATTATGCAATGACTCTTGAGCAAACGTTCGATAATGTAGTCTCTATGGTACAGTTGGCACAGGCCAATCAAATTAAGGTAGTGCTATGTTCTACTTTGCCTGCTTTTCAGTTTGGATGGCGTCCGGAACTGAAACCAGCAGAAGATATAAAGAAACTGAATGCGAAGTTTAAGGAATTTGCCGATGCACAGGGTATTCCTTTTGTCGACTATCATTCGGCAATGAAAGATGAGCGCGATGGATTACCTTTAAAATATTCGGAAGATGGGGTACATCCTACCGTAGAGGGGTATAAGGTGATGGAAGGTCTTGTTCAGAAAGCTTTGAAAAAAGTAATTCGATAATTGTTGCGATAAAGGGTATGGATACGATGGAATTGATTATGTTGGGTACAGGGAATGCTGCTGTCACCCGCTGTTATAATACATGTTTTGCCGTTCGCATGGGCGAAAGGGTATTGTTGGTAGATGCCGGAGGAGGAAATGGAATCTTGGTTCAGATGGAGAAGGCAGGTTTGTCGCTGGCAGATGTGAAAGATATGTTCATTACTCACGCACATACCGACCATATCTTGGGAGCAGTATGGGTTATCCGGATGATAGCTCAGCAAATGCAGAAGGGCAAGTATGAGGGAGAGTTTCGGGTATATGGACACGATAAAGTGATAGATGTACTGTCGTGGATTTGCCGTGCGACACTTCCGGCTAAGATTGTAGCTTGTATAGAGAAGAACGTTCGTTTCTGCGAGGTAAAAGACGGTGAGCGTTGGGAAGTCGCAGGAGCAAGTATGCAGTGTTTTGATATCTTGTCTACTAAAGAAAAGCAGTTTGGCTTCCGTCTTGAACTTCCCGGAGGAAAATCATTGGTCTGTCTTGGGGATGAGCCTTATAAAGAACAGAACCGTTCTTATGTAGAGCATGCAGATTGGTTGCTTTGTGAGGCTTTTTGTCTGTATGCAGACAGAGAAGAATTCAAACCTTACGAAAAGCATCATAGTACAGCTCTGGATGCCGGAAGACTTGCTGAGCAATTGGGAGTGAAAAATTTGTTGCTGTATCATACAGAAGACAAGACTTTGTCTGTGCGTAAGGAAAAATATACGCAGGAGGCTGCTCAAGAGTTTAAGGGCAATGTATATGTACCAGACGATTTGGAGGAGATAGTTCTATAGTCTTTTCTGTCTTGTATTGAAAGTACGGACTGAAACTGAAGGACAGAAAGAAAGGGAGTAAAGCAAGTGTGATATACTGTTTTACTCCCTTGTTTATCTTTGAAAGAAAGTATTTACTTCATTCCTTTCATGGTAAGCTGGATACGTTTACGCTCTCGGTCTATACTTAGTACCTTTACCCGTACATGCTGGTGAATGCTGACTACCGATGTCGGATCGCTTACAAACTGGTCGGATAATTGAGAGATGTGTACCAGTCCGTTTTCCTTGATGCCGATGTCTACAAAACAGCCAAAGTTCGTGATATTGGTGACTATACCCGGCAACTCCATTCCTTCCTGCAAGTCGTCAATGGTACGTACGTTCTTGTCGAATTCGAAAACCTGTATTTTCTGTCGTGGGTCTCGTCCGGGTTTATCGAGTTCCTGCATGATGTCGGTCAGTGTAGGAATACCTACAGTATCGCTTACATAGTCTTCTATCCGGATACGTTCGCGAAGTCCTTTGTCGCGTATCAAATCAGCTACTGTACAATGCAAGTCTTTTGCCATCCGTTCTACAATTGCATAACTTTCCGGATGAACCGCAGAATTATCCAACGGATTTTCTGCTTGTGGGATGCGTAAGAATCCTGCACATTGTTCGAAGGCTTTGGCTCCCATACGAGGAACTTTCATCAACTCACGGCGCGAACGGAATGCACCGTTCTCTGTGCGATAGTCTACAATGTTTTGTGCCAGGGTAGCTCCCAATCCCGATACATACGTGAGCAGATGCTTGCTGGCTGTATTGACATTAACCCCTACCAGGTTTACGCAACTTTCTACGGTTTGGTCTAAGGCTGCTTTGAGTTGTGTCTGGTCTACATCGTGCTGATATTGTCCAACACCAATGGATTTGGCATCTATCTTGACCAATTCAGCCAATGGATCAATCAGCCGTCGGCCGATAGAGACTGCGCCACGTACAGTTACATCATAATCAGGGAATTCTTCCCGTGCTGTTTTGGAAGCCGAATAAATGGAAGCTCCGTCTTCGCTTACAACAAAGACTTGTACTTCCCGGTCGTAGCGTTGTGAGGTGACAAACTGTTCTGTTTCCCGGCTGGCAGTTCCGTTACCAATGGCAATGGCTTCTATCTTGTATTGTTCTACCAGTTTTACCAGTTTGCGGGCGGCCAGACTGTATTCCGATTTGGGTGGGTGAGGATAGATGGCTTCGTTATGAAGCAGGCCTCCCTGTGCATCCAGACATACAATTTTACATCCGGTACGGAATCCCGGGTCGATTCCCATCACTCGTTTCTGTCCTAAAGGAGGAGCCAAAAGCAGTTGGCGCAGGTTGCCGGCAAATACACGGATGGCTTCTTCATCTGCCTTTTCTTTACTTAATGCGGCAAACTCTGTTTCGATAGAGGGTTTAAGCAGGCGCTTGTATGCGTCGCGTACAGCTTCTGCTACCTGACGGGCACACTCATTGTTGCCACGTACGAATTGATGTTCCAGGCATGTATTGCATTCTTCTTCGTCCGCCGGTGAGATGCTGACCTTTAGAATACCTTCCGATTCTCCCCGGCGGATGGCAAGCAAACGGTGTGATGTACAACGCTTCAACGGTTCGCTGAAATCGAAGTAATCGCGATATTTGGCTGCACTTTCCTCTGTCTCTTTACCTTTTACTACCTTGGCTGTAATGACAGCCTGGCGACTGAACTGATTGCGCATCAGGTTACGTGCCCGTTCGTCTTCGTTTACCTGTTCGGCAATGATGTCGCGAGCTCCTTTCAGTGCTTCTTCTTCGTCTTTTACATCTCCTTTTACAAAGGTACGTACCCGTGCGGAGAGATTATTTTCCCGTTGCATCATCAACAGCATAGCCAGAGGCTCCAGTCCCTTTTGTCGGGCAGCTTCGGCACGGGTTTTTCTCTTGGGTTTATAAGGCAGATAGATGTCTTCCAGTTCGGTACTGTCCCAGCAATCAGCAATACGACGGCGCAAATCATCAGTCAGTTTACCCTGTTCTTCAATAGTCGACAGGATAGTTTCCTTTCGTTTGGCCAGTTCGCAGAGCTTTTCGTAGCGAGTATGGATATCGCTTATCTGTACTTCATCCAGTCCTCCGGTTGCTTCCTTGCGGTAGCGGCTGATGAAGGGGATGGTAGCCCCTCCAGTCAGCAGTTTTAATGTATTTTCAATACGGTGTATGGGCAGCTTCAGTTCTGCTGCAATGAGTTGGCTGAATTGTTCCATTAATATTATTCTTTCACAATATCTTTAAGTTTAATACTTTGGAAAGTCATGTGTGCAACACTGCTTTCATAAAGAATACCAATTGTTTCTTTATCCACCATTGTCAGGCAAGAGTATGCCCAGTTCTCTCCTTCATCCAATAACAGTTGGTGTTCCGGGCTCCAGGTATATCCTCCGTCAAGACTGATTTTGATGGTTATATTTTTTCGTGCGTTGGTCATGTTGGGATTAGAGAAAATAAGAATATCTTTTCCTAATACATTATCCTTAGCCTTTACATTGATGAGGCTTGCCATACATACCGGCTCTATCAGAGCAGTACGCGATGATTCATGCTCTTTCCAGGTTTTTCCTAAGTCGGTAGTCGTATAAACAGCTCTGCTTCCTCCACGGTTATCTCTCATGTTCAGCATAAGTGTACCGGGACTTACTTCTGCTACTTGTGCCTCTGTAGTGTTGGTACGTGCATGCTGATGGATGTGCCATGTCTCTCCCTGGTCTTTGCTATACATGATACCGGCATTAGGAATACGGTCTTCACCGATATACTGAATAGGGAAGACTAAGGTACCATCGTCCATTGTAATACCTCTTCCCGGACCTTGCAGCAAAAAGTACCATTCCGGTTTCTTTACCTGTTCTGTGATATTGATAGGTTTCGACCATGTTTTTCCATCGTCTGTACTTTTAGCCATAACCAATTGGGCAGTATGATTCAGATCCATTCCCGGATGTGAACTCCACCATGCACGCTGATTACCCATGCCGTGTGTCCATGCTGCAACAATCCAGATAGTATTGGTTTTTGTATCGACTAATATAGACGGGTCGCCCACACCGTTTTGTGCAGCAGGCAGACCTCCATATTCTCCGAAGGACAAAGGCAGACGCATCTTTTCCCAAGTCTTTCCGCCATCGGTACTTCTACTTAATCCCACATCGATATGTTCTTGCAAATCGACACTGCTGTTGTAACGTACATCGTATACCCCAAGCAATGTACCTTTGTTTGTTGTAACCAATCCGGGAATACGGAATGCAGCCGAACCATCATCGCCGGCATGGCGGACTCCAACTCCCAAACGGCGTATTACATCTTTTTGCTCCACGCTTTTGCAAGGGATAATTTTTCCATCTGCCTTTACCTGACTGATATCTGCCATAATTTTAGTATGCAGTGAAGCCGAAGGCTGCATCTCTATACTTACCCAGAAGAAATTATATCCAGGGAAAAGTTTTTGTTCTCCTTCCAGTACTACTGTATTTTTCTTAGGCGATACAGTTGACTTCAGAATAGAATACGAAGGATTTGCGCTCAAGGTCTGCCCTGGTTTATGGCTGGAAATATATTCTACTGGAGCAAAACGTTTTTGTTCTCTGTCTTGTGAAGCGTCTGTTCCTGCATAATACAGTTTCACCGCTTTGATTTCGGAGAGAGGTACGTTTTTGTCGAAAGTAATCTCCATATTGTTCAAGGTACGTGTTTCCTTTGCATCTAAACGCATATAGAAAAGTACATTGTCCTGTCTTTCTATCAGAATAGGAATCTGAGGCTCTTTTACATAAAGAGTGTCTTCTGCTTTCATTTCGGAGATAGCCAGTATTCCGAAAAATAATACTAACAGTTTTTTCATGGGTTGTTTTTTTAAGTTTGTTTCAGGTTGGGATAATAAATAAAGTGCAATTTATCAAGAAAATTTCAAACTAGCAAGGCTGATACTGTAAATATGGTACACCATTAAAACTCTTTTCAGTTGCCAGCTTGGATTAAAATACTTACTTTAGCAAATCATCATTTTTATATTAACCATGAAAATAAAGAATTGTTTTGTCTGTATGATGGCATTTTTAGGTATTGGATATACCCCTGTTTCTGCATCATCCGAAAAAGAAGTGACATTGAAACTTATAGAAACCAGTGATGTACATGGATGTTATTATCCTTATGATTTCATTCGCCGCCATTCTGTGCAGGGAAGTCTGGCGCGTGTCAGTGCATTGGTAGGAGAGATGCGGAAGACGTATGGAAACCGTCTGATTCTGATGGATAACGGAGATATTCTGCAAGGACAACCGGTAGCCTATTATTATAATTATATAGATACCACTTCGGTGCATGTGGTAGCAGATATGCTGAACTATATGCATTGTGATGTGGCTACAATGGGAAACCATGACATTGAAGCCGGACATGCCGTGTACGACCGATGGGTGAGCCAGTGTAAATTCCCTGTACTGGGAGCAAATATTATGGATGTGAAAACCGGAAAGACTTATCTTCCTCCTTACAAGGTAATTGAGAGAGAAGGGGTAAAGGTGGTGGTGCTGGGAATGATCACTCCTGCTATTCCTTCATGGTTGCCTGAGCAGTTGTGGAGTGGGTTACGGTTTGAAGATATGGAAACATCTGCCCGTAAGTGGGTAAAGTGGATACAGGAAAAAGAAAAGCCTGATGTCTTGATTGGCCTTTTCCATGCCGGACCGGAAGGAAATAAGTTGGATAATGTAGTAGAAAACGGTTCGGGAGATGTAGCCCGTCGGGTACCGGGGTTTGATGTGGTGTTTATGGGACATGACCATGTACGTACTTGTCAGAAGATTATTAATGAAGCAGGCGATTCTGTATTGTTGGTCGATCCGGCTAATATGGCGAAGGTTGTAGCCGATGTGACGGTAAAAGTCGTGAAAAAAGACGGCAAGGTAATACGGAAATCAGTTGAGGGCAAGTTGGCTTCTGTAGACCGTTATACTCCCGATGAGGCTTTCTTGAAAACATTCGAAAAGCAGTATCAGGCTACGGCCGATTTTGTATCGCGTAAAATAGGACGCATCAATAAGACAATTACCACAAAAGATGCCTATTTTGGTCCTTCTGCCTTTATCGATTTGATTCATCAGTTGCAACTCGACATCACAGGAGCAGATGTCTCGTTCTGTGCACCACTTTCGTTTGCGGCTGAGATTAAGGAAGGTGATATTTATGTGAGTGATATGTTCAATTTGTATAAATACGAGAACATGCTTTACACCATGACGCTGACCGGAAAAGAAATAAAAGATTTCTTGGAAATGTCGTATGCCATTTGGACGAATCAGATGAAATCGCCCGACGACCATCTGATGCTGCTGAACGAGAAAGATAAAGGTTTTGGACGCTTCAAGAATCCAAGTTTCAACTTCGATTCGGCTGCAGGTATTCTTTATACGGTAGATGTCACCAAACCGCAAGGAGAAAAAATCAACATTCGTAGTATGGCCGATGGAACACCTTTCCGCATGGACAAAATGTACAAGGTAGCAGTCAATTCCTATCGTGGCAACGGAGGAGGTGACCTGTTGACTAAAGGAGCGGGTATTCCTAAGCAAGACTTGGCAAAACGTATTGTATTTGCTACGGAAAAAGACCTTCGTTACTACTTGATGAAACGTATTGAAGAAGTAAAAATACTCGATCCTCGCCCGCTGAATCAATGGAAATTTATTCCGGAGAAATGGGTAGAACCGGCTGCTAAGAGAGATTATCGCTTGCTGTTTGGGGAAGACCGATAAAAGACTGAATGCACTAAAAAACGTGACTTGTATCGAGAGCTTACGATACAAGTCACGTTTGCTGATGATACAAGTATCGTTGCCTCTCGGTACAAGTCACGTAATATCACGTGTCGGTTATACTCTTAAAGTATCCGATGGCTTATTTTAAGTCGACTACTGTAATGCCGGCTCCTCCAAACTGCACATGCTCGTCCTGGAAGTGTGCTACTCCCGGTGCGGTACTCAGATACTGACGGATAAGCGTACGTAAGATACCGGTTCCGGTTCCATGCAGGATACGTACACGACTCATACCGACCAGGATGGCATCGTCTATGAAATAAGTGACTGCCTGTATTGCTTCGTCTCCCCGCATTCCCCGTACGTCGATGTCTTGTTTGAAGTTTAGTTTCTTTTCGTACATCTGTTCCTGAGTTGCACTGCTCACAAATGTAGTTTTTGTTTGCAAAGCCGATTGTTTGGGAGCTTCCGTGCGTTCCAGACGCTCTGTCTTTACATTGGTCTTCATCAGACCAAACATTACCACTGCATTTTTCCCGTTTATCTCAAGCACTTGTCCCACGCTGGTTTGTCCTTTGATGCGGACATGCATACCGACTTCAATAGGGAGAACCTTCGGAGCAACAGGCTGTGCAGCCGGTACATTCTGCTGCTTGGCTTTTTTATCCTTCTTCCGTTCCTGTTTTTCACGCAACTTTTCCATTTTGCGGGCAATCTTTTCCTCCATTGCAGCCTTGTCTATTTCTTCCACTTGCTGACGGAAGTCTACCAGTTCCTGACGTGCCAGACGAGTACGTTCCTTTTCTGCTTGTGCCTCTTTGATGGTGCGGATGGTATTTTCAATCTTTGCGTTCGATTCCTGCAACAAACGTTCGGCATCCTCTTTGGCTTTCCGTAGGATTTCCTTCCGGCTCCGTTCCAGTTCTTCTATCTCGCGTTCGTAGCGTGCAATGGTATCTTCCATATGCTTTTCCCGCTTGCGGATATTCTGGCGTTTGGTTTCCCAGTAACGCTTGTCGCGTACAATGTCCTGCAAATATTTATCGCTCTGTATATATTCACTGCCTACAATTTCCGAAGCATCGGCAATAACCTCTTCCGGTAAGCCGATTTTACGTGCAATTTCTACAGCAAACGAACTTCCCGGATTACCAATCTGCAGTTGGAACAAGGCACGCATTTCGTGTCTGTCGTATAGCATAGCTCCATTGACTACCCCTTCATGTTCCTCTGCAAAATGTTTCAGATTCTGGTAGTGAGTGGTAATGACGCCGAATGTCTCTCGTGCATTGAAGCGCTTTAATACAGCCTCTGCGATAGCGCCGCCGATTTGTGGCTCTGTACCTCCACCAAATTCATCAATCAGAATCAGACTTTGTCCGTTGCAGTATTTCATCATATTCTTCATGTTGGTAAGGTGCGAAGAATACGTACTCAAATCGTCTTCGATACTTTGCTCGTCGCCGATATCAATAAAGATATGACTGAATATACCCGCATGGCTCCGTTCGTGCATTGACACAGGTAAACCACACTGGAGCATATATTGCAGGAGACCGACCGTTTTCAGACAGACTGATTTACCTCCGGCGTTCGGACCGGAAATAAGCAGGATGCGCTGTTCGGGTGTGAGTTCGATATCCAGAGGAACTACCTTTTTATTATGCTTGGCAAGCGACATTTGGAGCAATGGATGTATCGCCTCCATCCAGTCTACTACTTGTCGGTTTTCAAAAGAAGGTTTGCAAGCTTTGATATCAATACTGAATAAAGCCTTTGCCCGGATAAAGTCAATTTCTGCCAAGAACTCATAAGAGCCAAGCAAAGCAGGAACCTGTGGGCGTACTATGGAAGAAAATTCAGTGAGAATCCGTATAATCTCCCGTCGTTCTTCCCCTTCCAGTTCGCGGATGCGGTTATTGGCTTCCACCACTTCTGCAGGTTCTATAAAGACAGTCTTTCCGGTAGCCGATTCATCGTGTACGATACCTCGTATTTTACGCTTCATGCCCGGTGCTACAGGTATTACCAGACGGCCGTCTCGCATGGTGGGAGTAACATCCTTATCTACATATCCCTCCGATTGTGCAGAGCGGAGAATACTGTTCAGACTTCGTGAAATGCTGCTGGTTGTAGCAGACAGTTCGCGGCGGATACGCAATAGTTCTGCCGATGCGTTGTCTTTTATTTTTCCGAACTTATCCAATATATTATTGATGCGTGTGATAAGTTGCGGAAAGACCATAATGTCTCCGGCCAATTCGTGGAGTGCAGGATAAGGAGAGTTTTCACCGGATGTTTCGTCGTCTTCATCGGTTTGCTGAAGAAAACGTACAATGTCCCGGATAGTTTCCAAGGAACGGCGCAGGTCGAACAATTCCTGTTCGTCCATATACATACCTTCTACGCGTATGCGTTTGAGGGAAGGGCGAACATCGAAGAAATACTGATCTGGAAATTCATCTTCTTCCTGAATGATACGGATAAACTCTGTTACCTGTTCCAGGCGACGGTTGATTTCATTATAGTCGTCGGAGAACGCCATTTCTTCTGTCCGTTCTTCACCCAGTGTACTCAGGCACTTTCCTTTTAATAATTGTCGGATTTGATCGAATCCTATTTTCTGCTCAAAATTCTGAGGGTATATCATGCTTTTATTTGGTAAATCATGCTTGTTTTCGGGTACAAAGGTACGATAATGAAAAAAAATAATCAAAAAAGCTCCAAAATATTTGCAGGTTTAAAAATAATGCGTACCTTTGCATCGCTTTTGAAAAACAAAGCAACTCTCAAAAAGAGTTTTGGAGAGGTGGCAGAGTGGTCGATTGCGGCGGTCTTGAAAACCGT
>ENA-OYDU01000406-OYDU01000406.1-human-gut-metagenome-genome-assembly--contig:-NODE-406-length-13728-cov-21.496160_pt1 | contig 13728 bp, 13 predicted proteins | sample MGYA00243555_ERZ652915 | MGnify/ENA primary metagenome ERZ652915 (study PRJEB26926, sample SAMN06164554) | human gut metagenome | biome: ENVO:00009003; feature: ENVO:2100002; material: ENVO:00002003...
TTCCGTTATGCTATTGAGAAAATGTGCAAGGAAAAGAAAAGTTTAAATCACTTCTATATATAGTTTTCACATGCCACTTTTCTTCTTCTGTAGTGGTTATTTTTTTCGTTTGAAACCAATTGACCAAACCAGTTCAATTATCAAAACGTTGGCAGCAAAACATATCAAGCCTTATTTAATCACATCATTCGCCATGTTCATCTTACTTGAACTATGGTACAAAGAGATTTTGCCTTATCGATCAATTGGCTTTTTTTTTCCTAATGGAAATGGGAATACCTTATTTTTAGCCAATATACCAGGTTGGGGACCTATTTGGTTTTTACTTAGTTTATTATGGTGTAGAATAGCTTACCTATATATAGCAAGATTCAAATATCCTTTTCTTTTAAGTATATTGATTTTTGTTGTTTCATTTATATTAGGACATTACATTTGTAATTTACCTTTAGGAATATTACCGGGACTTTGTGGAGTTGTTTTTTATAGTGCAGGTTCATACTTTCGAAAGATACAAATATCTCATATCCAATATATATGCTTAATCTTATGTTGGATAGGATGTATTTTCTTCTCAAGACTAGAAATGACTTGTTTTACATATAAATGTTGGCCAATAGACATATGTGGAGCTTTAGGCGGTATTGTATGCACTTTAAAATTCAGTCAATATATCGATAAATCATCTATATGGAGAAAATGTAAGAAAGGTTTATTATGGGCCGGTACTAATTCACTAATTTTACTGTGTTACCATAGTATAAGTTTTTACGCTGTAGAAGCCTTTAAGATATATATTTTTTCATTTGGTAACAAGAATCTTGCCATTGCATTGAATATATGCTTCATGATTTTGTTTATATTCTTACATAAAAAATTTAAAACGACTTTTAATTGATGGACAACAAACTACCGTCCAATACCCATGTGGAATGGATAGACTCTTTAAAGGTGATAGCTACTTTGTTAGTCATTATAGGTCATTGTACTTATTATAATATTCAGTCTCCATACGGTGGTATAAATTTACTGGAGTATAGTTGTGGAAGTTCCTTAACCTCCAAACTGATTAACTACCTGATTGGGTTTATTTATACCTTTCATATGCCTCTTTTTATGGCTATATCCGGAATGTGTTTCTTCCTTAGCTTACAAAAGAGGGAACAATCATTCTCCTATCTGGTTAAATCAAAATGGAAACGGTTGCTCATCCCATTTTTAGGGGTAAGTATCTTTTATAGTATTCCATTAAAGTGGTTATCAGGATATTGGGATAATTCTGCCAACACTTTGCATGATATGCTATTGGGACAACTTTTCCTGTTAGGAAATACACATCTTTGGTACGTATTTAGTCTTTTTTGGATTTTTATCATTTTTTACTTTATTGAATCCTTTAATTTATTCAAGCATAAATGGATTTGGGGATTATTATTATTGCTATCTTGGCTTGGAAGATACATGGAAGCCTCAGGAATGGGATTTCTAGGATTTGCTCCTACTATGGAACATCTTCTTTATTTCTCAGTCGGTTTTTATGCATTTAATTGGATAAACAAGAACGAAGTTCGTTCTGTTCGTTTTTATCTGTCATCTTTAGCGGGACTATTTATATTTTATTTGATATTTGTGAAGTGTCAGCCATTATTTCCACAAGCTACATCAACCGCCAAATATCCTATAATAACTTTATTAGCTCTACTGGGAGGAAGTAACATCATAGGCTTAAGCAAAAGATTATCAAAAAAGATGAGAAGCTATAAATTTATTACTCTTCTTAAGAATAACACGTATGAACTATATTTGTACTCTGACCCATTAAATTATGTGCTAATAGCATGTCTCCCCTATTTTGTATCAAGATGTTTCCTTGAATCAAATGTGACATCCATTTTCCTATTTTTTATTCGATTTATTTTTACAACAGCAGGAGCACTTTTAGTATCTCTTTTTCTAAAGAGAATATTTAAAAGAAAATAAATGATTTGATATGCAAAAATATGATTATCTTATTGTTGGTTCCGGATTATTTGGAGCCACATTTGCCTACCGAGCTAAACAAATGGGCTTGAAAGTTTTAGTGATTGACAAACGTCCACATCTAGGTGGAAACATTTATTGTGAAGAAGTAGAAGGCATTCAAGTACATAAATATGGTGCTCATATCTTTCATACTTCAAACAAAAAGGTTTGGGATTTTGTAAATTCGATTGTAGAATTCAATCGCTACACTAACTGCCCAGTAGCAAATTATAAAGGAGAACTATATAATTTGCCTTTTAACATGAACACATTTTATCAGTTATGGGGGGTCAAGACACCCGTTGAAGCACAGGCCAAAATTGAAGAACAGCGAATGGAGGCTATTCAAACATTAGGTAACCGCGAACCACAGAATTTAGAGGAACAAGCATTATGTCTGGTAGGAAAAGATATTTTTGAGAGGCTTATTAAGGAATATACAGAGAAACAATGGGGACGCTCTTGCAAAGAGTTACCAGCTTTCATCATTCGCCGATTACCAGTACGCATGGTATATGACAATAATTATTTCAACGATAAATATCAGGGTATTCCTATCGGAGGATATAATAAACTAATTGAAGGATTACTCCAAGGGATAGAATACAAAACAGATGTTGATTTTTTCCATTCTGAATATCGTGATTGGAAAAAAATTGCAAAAAAGTTAGTATATACTGGTGCTCTCGATGAATATTTCGATTACTCGCTTGGGAAACTGGACTGGCGTACAGTTTCATTTAAAACACGAATAGAAGATACAGCAAATTATCAGGGAAATGCCGTAGTAAATTATACCAGCCATGAGGTTCCTTATACACGCGTAATTGAGCACAAACACTTTGAACATTTCGGCCAAGACGTATATAATTTACCTAAAACTGTAATTAGTGAAGAATACTCCACAGAATATCAGCCCGGCATGGAACCTTATTATCCGGTAAATGATGAGCGAAACGACGCATTGGCAGAGGCATATCGTAAATTGGCAGCTAAAGAGGAAAATGTGATTTTTGGAGGACGTTTGGCTCAGTATAAATATTATGACATGGCTCCAATAGTAGAACAAGTATTAGCACTGTCGATAAATTAAAGCAGATGGAAAAGTTATTAACACTCATAATCCCTACCTATAACATGGAAAAACTTTTGGACCGATGCCTTTCATCATTGGTTGCAAAAGACAATTCTTTGTTTCAACAAGTAGAAGTATTGGTAGTGATTGATGGAAGTAAAGACAGAAGCAGTGAAATTGCCCACAGGTACCAAGATCGGTATCCCGCTGTTTTCCGCGTAATCGATAAAGATAATGGAAATTACGGTTCATGTGTTAACAGAGGATTAAAAGAAGCAACTGGAAAATACATCAAGGTACTTGACGCAGACGATTATTTCAATACAGAAGCTTTTACTCAATATCTTGCAACAATAAAAAATCAGGATGCCGATTTGATTATTACATCGGGAACAAATGTGACCGAGCAAAATGAGCCAATGCTAAAATGGAGATTTGATTATGAGCCAAACAGAATGTATCCGATTGAAGACTTAAAACGAGTATGGATACACGAAGTAACTCATAAGACTGCACTTTTAAGAGAAATAGGCTATGTACAGACTGAGGGAATCAGCTATACAGATGAAGAGTGGGTCTTTTATCCCATGAGCATGGTAAAGACGTTTTTTACACTTAATCTCGATTTATACCAATATACAGTAGGTCGGGAGGGGCAAACAATGAATCCTACTGTATGGAGCCGTAGTATGAAGAATGAGATACAGGTATCAAAAGGATTCTTTGCTTATCTGACTACTCATACAGATTTAGGACGTGCTAAGAGCTTTTATCAGTCGAAAATGGAAACCCGAATGCAAGGCTTTTATTATCGAGCCTTAGTGGAATGTAGTTTGTATCGAAACCACGAATTGATAGATTTTGACAAGTGGATAAAAAAGAATCACATTCAATGGTACCAAAGTGCAAATCGTTATTGTACACAGGATGGCAAATTCAGTTTTGTCAAGCAATGGCGAGCTTATGATTATGGTACTTGGGGAATATGCTGTTTCAAGATTTACAGGTGGTATCTGAACATAAGGAGCTTGAAAAATAAACTGATAAAATAATGGAAATATCAATCGTTATACCCATATATAAAGTTGAAAAGTATTTACAACGCTGTATTGACTCAGTACTCAGTCAAGACTTTACAGATTGGGAAATGATACTGGTAGACGATGGCTCACCTGACAGATGTCCGGAAATATGCGACGAAAATACCCATAAAGATTCACGAATTAAAGTGATTCACAAAGCCAATGGAGGTTTGATTTCCGCACGACAAGCAGGAGTGCGAATAGCAAGCGGAAAGTATTTGATGCACCTGGATAGTGATGACTGGCTTCAACCCAAAGCATTATCTACCTTGTATAATCAAATTATCAAAGGCTATGACATGGTGCGAGGTGGTGCACAACGTATCACACCGGATGGAAAGGTAATTCCACTAGAAAACTATAAAATAACTAACGGTGAAGTAATAGGCAGTGAAGAATTCCTGATAAACATTTATACCGGTAAAGTAGCACCTTATTTATGGGGGGCTTTGTATCGGGCTAATTTATTTGATGATACTGTGTTCGATGAAAGTATTGAGAACAAAATCAGTTTGGGTGAAGATGTGGTAACCAATATGTTGGTGGGCATGAAGATTAACAAAGCATTGTATATAGAAGATATAGTTTACAGTTACGCCTATAACCCTAATAGCATTATGGCTTCTTCAGCTGTATCTGATGACTATGGAAAACGTCTGGAAAGTTTGCTTTACAGACGGATAATCAGTAAATATCCTGAATTAGAGAGCTGGCGTTTTGCTAAATATGCTTCTTATACTTTTACAGCCTGCTGTAATCCAAACTATGGTTTTAGCAGTTATTATGATAAAGATGTACAATATTTAAAAGATCCACTTTACGCAAATAAAATACGAGAGCTTGTGCCAGCTAAATTTTTACGTTTTGCTACGTACAAGCCTTTGTATAAGTTGTACACATGGGCTTATCGTACTACTCTTAAAATTATAAGAAGACAAAAAAATCAGAAGATTAAATTAAAATAGGAATGAGAAAATTTATGCTATTAAATACTAATATTGGAGAAGGTATAGCCTCTCACCTTTCGCAATTCCACTCACCTGTATATGGTATAGCAGCATTATTAATTATTTTGTTTCACGCCATGGGGCCTGTTAAAGAACACTGGTTAAGTTTTTTTAAGTATGGCTATATTGGAGTAGATATGTATCTAATGATAGGTGCTTTTTGCATATGCTATTCTTTTAAACGACATTCACTTAAACAATTCTATATTAATCGTTTTTTACGCATTTATCCGCTTTGGTTTTTTGTATGTAATCTTCGTACAATTTACTTGTTGTTATCTGGAGGCGATGTAGAATGGTATAGTATACCTATTATAGGGATATTGGTATATGTCGGTCAAACACTTATAGGAATGTTCCTGTTAAATCAGGTTAATATATTCTTCAATAATAGAATATTCAACAAATATATCAAACATTAAAAATCAAACTAATCAAAAAGTGAAAGTCGTATATATCCATTCTTCCTACCGTCCCAATGATCTTATCGGAAACTGGTTCAAAGAAACTAAAAAATATTGCAAAGCAACAGGTGGTGATGCCTATTTTGTAATCAAATTCACACATAAAGAAACACAACCGGATGATATTATGGTAGGTGGTTCTGTCTCGTGTGGTATTCATGCACGTATGTTCCATTATTTGGGTTTGCAAGATATGTTCTCCTATTTTGCGACACGCAAGTTATTAAAGCAGCTTGATGAAATAAAACCGGATATTATTCATTGCCATGTTATTAATGACTGTTTTTTACACATGGGGCTATTTACAAGCTATGTAAATAAACGCAATATTAATGTGGTATGGACTTTTCATGACGCACGCGTCTTAACAGGAATGTGCCCCTGTCCTATCTATACAGGCTGTAATCAATGGAAAACAAATTGTAAACATTGCCCACAAGAAAATCGTTTCCTTGCACCAGCTCATGAAATAATCAATTTATCTAATTGGGTACATCGCTATCGAAAACATACAATTGGTCATATCAAACACTTAACAATAGTAACCCCTTCAAAATGGATGGCAGGATTAGTCAGTGAATCCTATCTTAAACAGAATCGTTGTATTGTAATTAACAATGGAATTAATCACAATGTATTTAAGAAAGTACAGTCAGATATACGAATAAAGTACGGAATAACTGAAGAGAAAAAAATACTGCTTACCGTGGGAAATCCAATCGGAGAATTAAAAGGAAGAAAGTATTTACATCGTCTAATAAGCGAACTACCTCAAGAACGTTATGAATTTGTAATGGTAGGATGTAACGAGACAGATGTAGAAAAATATAAACAAGTAAGCAATGTCTTAGCTTTTCCTCGTATAAATCGTGATGAACTTATAGCTTTTTATAGTGCAGCAGATTTATTTGTAAATACCACCTTAGCTGATAATTTTCCAACAGTGAATTTAGAAGCACAAGCATGTGGTTGTCCAATTGTTGCTTTTGACAGTGACGGAACTCCTGAAACAGTTGAGCCAAAATGTGGGAAAGTAGTACCTCGTAAGAATTACGAGACTTTAAAGCAAGCAATTCTTAACTTTAACTATGAAGGAGCCAGCGAAGCGGCCATTTCCTTTGCATTTCAATTTGAAAATAAAAAATGTATAAATCAATATATAAGACTATATGAAGAGTTATGAAAACAACGATATTAATGACAGCTTGTATTAATCCATGTAATATGGTTAATACAGCTGTAAAAAACATTGACACACGAAAAAAGGAATATATAGAAGCTCTTAAATATTATCTTCAACGAACAAAATTCGACATAGTTTTTGTAGAGAATTCAGGAACAGATATCAGTTCATTCTTTATACCTGAAATTAAGCATGATCGATTGGAGATGATTACTTATTCAGGGAATCATTTTTCAGCTGACCTCGGAAAAGGTTTTGGAGAAGGTGAAATACTTCGTTATGCCTTTACGAATAGTAGAAAATTACATCAAGAATGCAAAATCTATAAAATATCAGGCCGTCATATCGTAAAAAATATTGGTACGATTGATAAATTATCAAATCTATTGAGACTTCCCAAGCATTTTATACTATGCGATTTTAATCCTAAATATCAATCAGCTATTTCTGATTTATTTTTAGGCACTCGTGATTTTTACACAGATTTCCTTTTACCATTTACTTTCAAAATAGATGAAAGTAAAGGTATATGGTTTGAACATGTACTTTATAAAGCTATTCGTTCTTATTCAGAAAAAGGATTGCCATGTTTTCTCCCCTGTGGCATAAGCCAAATAGGGCAAAGTGGAAGTACAGGTATGAAATTAAAAAAAGGAACAATAAAAGGGCACATTAGAAATTTCATAAAAGCACTATTATATCGATACCATTATTTGGAAATACGGTAAATATAATATTAAACTTATGCAGAAAATATCAATTATAACAGTCAATTTCAATAATCTATTTGGTTTACGGAAAACCATGCAAAGCGTACTTTGTCAGAAGTATGCGAATATAGAATACATTATCATTGATGGGGGGTCTACTGATGGCAGCAAAGATTTTATCATGAGTCACCAAGATAAACTATCTTATTGGTGTTCCGAAAAGGACAAAGGAATCTATGATGGAATGAATAAAGGGATTGCCAAAGTTACAGGGGACTATGTCTTGTTTTTAAATTCTGGTGATTATTTTTGTTCTCCGCTAGTACTTAAAGAGGTATTCAATAGTAGCCCCAATGATGATTTATTAATCGGAAGGCAGTGCCATTACAACCGGAAAGGCAAAAAAAGCATTGCTTGGAGTATTCAAGCTCAAGATATAAATGAACATTTCTTTTGGAGTAATACATTACCCCATCAATCAACTTTTATAAAAACCACTTTATTGAATAAAATAGGAGGCTATAATCTTGATTATCATATTTGTGCAGACTGGGCGTTTTGGTATGAAGCAATCGTAGAGCATAAATGTACGTATTCATGTATAAAAAATACTATTTCCTACATGGAAGATTGGGGTATATCCAGTAATATGGAAAAATGTCGCGCAGACATGGCTAAGTTTCTTATAAAACACCACCCTACCATGACAATTGAAGATTGGTTTGAGATTAACATACAATTTTCTGAAGCTTTAAGCTTCAGACGAGCATATAGTAGTCGTATTTCTCGGTTATTAATGAAAATAGCTATTCGATTAAATAAAAAATAGATTGTTATGAATTTATATAAAGAGTTTAAACAAGTACTGATGTTAGGAGGAGTCCCAGGCTGGATGCTCCTCGGATATTATGTCGTACAAATAGCTTTTGCCCGTACAAAATCGGATATGGCTGCTGTAGATGGTACAGCTGTTATTTATGCTGTCTATGCTTTAGGGGCTGGAATATATTGTTATCGAGACTTAACCAAAGACACCTTTAGCCGTTTTTTTTTTAGCCAAATAATGAAAAGAACCTGTATTCTATGGTTCGTTTTATATACAATGTTATGTGCTCTTAGTGCCTTATGGAGCCCCATTCTTCCATTATCTGGTTATCGTGCATTAGAATGTATGGGAATGATGCTCCTAAATGCAGCTGTCATTAAGAACTTAATAAAAAATTTGGATGTAAAAGGCATTATGTTATGGAGTGTTACCTATGCTTTTGTTATGATGAGCTTTATAGCAGTTAGCTTCGCAAAAGCCGGATGGGGTATTATATTATATGCATTACAATTTCCATCCACTATATTTTTCTATTTAGCTTTTTATTATGCACCAAAGAAAATAATAAAATATCCAATGTTAATTACAGCCATATTGGCTCGTTCTACAACAGGATACCTTGGCATAGCTGCAGGATTATGCTCATTTATGTTTGGTCAGAAAAAATATAGGATTTGGGGATATATAATAATATTGGGAGTCGGAATATCTATTGCAACGGTAGGCATAGAGGATGTTTTAAATAACACTGTTTTTGCTGCAAAAGGAGGTGCTCTTGAAAATGGGAAATTTAATGAAGAAAAAACATCTGGAAGAACAAAATTATGGGGACCTGCAATTGAAGCTGTAAAAACAGATAACCGAGAGTGGTACGGTTATGGATTTGTAGCTGGAGAAACGATGTTTGTACAAAAAGTGATAGGAGGCCAAGTTATAGGAATGCATAATGGTTTTCTGTCAGCCTTTGTAGGAACAGGATATATTGGTCTGCTCTTTTTTAGTTTGTTTATACTAGGATATGCACGTTCTGTATTTTTTTCTCCCATACCCAAACAATATAAAGCTTTGTTGATGGCCACATTCTTCTGTGTATTTGTTCATACACTAGGAAATCCTGGACTTGGATTCCGAGTATATGGAACATGGATGCCAGCTATGTACTTTGTACTGCTAACTGTTGGACTAAACATCAAATATAGATATATGAAAAAGTACAATCCTCCTTATACAGTGACTGTTAATAATAAAAACAAAATGAAAATACAACCAAGAAAATGAAAGTACTCTATTGCAATCCTATTTTTTTTGAATACAGATTACCATTTTATAAAGAATTAGTACGGTTATTTAAGGGCCAATTCTACGTTATGTATTCAGTGAATCGTTATGACGTTTGCGGGAAAAGCAAATTTTGCAAACAAATAAAAGAAGAATTGGGAAACAATGCAATTCCTTTTTATAAGGATTACATATTTGATACATATTCTATGTCTTTTAAGATGAAAGATATAGAGAAAGGGAAACGTATTCCACTTACTTTTGGCTTATTGCGAACGATTCGTAAAATTAAACCGGATGTTTTGATTACAGAAGGTTATTTCCAATGGACTCCATTAGTTTTACTATACAGTTTAATCTATAGAATTCCTATTTACATGGGATATGAACGAACATTACATACAGAGCGTAATACTAATAGATTAAAGATATGGCAACGCAAATTATTTAATCTATTTTTTTCTGGTTTTTTGGTTAATGGACAAGAAACAAAAAAATATTTAGAGTCCTTAGGTGTTTCTACTTCAAAAATACATATCGGAGGAATGAGTGCCGATGCTAATTTCTTGCGTAATGCTATTACTTCAATGAGCATAGAAGAAAAAAAATTATTTAAAACTAAATATCAAAAAAATGAAACTGGACTTATTTTTCTATTTGTAGGACAGATAGTAGAACGAAAAGGAGTAGGATTATTATTGCAAGCATGGAGAAAACACCACAAGAATCACCCTGATGACAAATTATTATTAGTTGGAAGTGGCAATCAACTAAATGAATTTCGCTCAAAATATGCCAATGAATCGTCAATTTACTTATTAGGGAAAGTAGAATATGAAATAGTTTATAAATTCTATGCTATTGCCGACATTTTCATCCTTCCCACCATAGAAGATAATTGGAGTTTAGTCGTACCAGAAGCTATGGCATGTGGCTTACCTATAGCAACCTCTATCTATAATGGATGCCACCCAGAGTTGGTACATAAGGATGAAAATGGTATTACATTTGATCCATATAAAGAAGATACATTAATTAGTGCATTAGATTATTTCCATCATCAGGATTTGAAAGCAATGGGGGAAAAATCAATTGAACTAGAAAAACAGTTTAATACAGAGAACTGCGCACGTAGAGTTTATGAGGCATTAAATAAGTCATTAAGTTAAAAATAATATGAAGTTAACAGTAATAACCGTATGTTTTAATGCAGCAAAGGATTTGAAGAAAACACTTGATTCCATTCTTACACAAACGTTTACTGATTTTGAATATTTAGTTGTGGATGGAGGAAGTAAAGACAATACGCTTACCTTACTTGAATCTTATAAGCCATTGTTTGCTAAAGAAAGTAAAGTTTTTCGTTATGTGTCTGAACCCGACAAAGGCACTTACGATGCCATGAACAAAGGAATACAATTAGCCAAAGGAGAATGGATTAATTATATGAATGCCGGTGATAGCTTTTATAAAGATTCTACATTATATGAGTTCTTTTCTGTCTCATTGCCTGAAAGTGCTGGTGTACTATATGGTGACACATTTCAAACTTTTGATTTTGGAAGTGGTATTGCAAGAGAAGAAGATTATAAAAAAGATAACACCATAATGCCTTTTTGCCATCAATCATGTTTTGTTAAAACTGAACTGATGCGCCAATTCCCATTTAATCAGACTTATCGAATTGTAGCAGATCATGATTTATTTTATCGTCTACGTGAAAAAAATATTATTTTTAAATATATTCCAATAGTTGTAGCACGCTATAATGGCCAATACGGACTTTCTGCAACTCATCCTCTAACTCTTCATCTAGAAATTTTACGAATACACCATATAAATGAAAAATGGTATTATCCATTTAAATTAATATGGACTTATATGCGTTATGGATGGGTTCAACCTTTTAAAAACCATATGCCTCGCTGGATGACTGATGCTTGGATGAGACAAAAAAGAAAATTTATAAATAAAAATTAAAAATATGGATTTGTCTATAGTTATTCCTGTATACAACGGAGCGTTACTACTAAACCGCTGCTTAGATAGTATTTTTATTCAGAAAACTCAATATACATATGAAGTCATTTTAATAGATGATGGTAGCACCGATAATAGCATTGAAATAATCAAAGGACGTAAAGAACCTAATATTATATTATACCAACAGCAGAATTCTGGTCCTTCTGTTGCTCGTAATAAAGGAGTAGAATTAGCAAAAGGTGATTATTGTGCTTATTTAGATGCCGATGATTATTGGATGCCAGGATTTATCGAAAAAACAATATCTTTTCTAAAAAAACATACAGACTGCATCGCTGTCAATGTAGCGCAACGACATTTATCTGTATCTGGAGAACACTTGATCCCTTGTTGCTATACAACATATAAACATCCTTTTATACTAGATAATTTTTTTACTTTTTGGGCAAATAATATGCATGTCTGTACAGGTAGCGTAACAATAAAAACAAATATTATTCGCGAATCAGGGGGTATGCGCAGTGATTTACGAATAACTGAAGATTTGGAATTTTGGGCTTTACTCTCTACGTATGGAGAATGGGGATTCATACCTGAAATTCTTTTCGTCAGTGATGGCAGAGATGTAACTCAGTCTCAGGGTTGGCTTAGCAAAATGGAACGACGTTGGAAAAACGCCCCAAGTATTACTGAGTGGGAAAAAAGAATTATTAAACGACTGCCCAAACAATCAGAATCATATAAAAAAGCAAGAGGGTGTATATCACGCAATCTTACTTATTGCCAACTATTATCAGATAGATTATCATTAAGCCGGCACGAAGCAATTAAATATGGACACTACTTCACTAAAGATCCGATAGGCTGTTTAATGAATCTAGCTAAATATACTCCACTAACCTGGTGGATGCTTGCTAAATTTCTAAAATATAGAGAATATCATCGAAAGTTAAATTAACGCATAAAAGTTAATTATGAAACCGAATATTTTATTTATTCTCCATATGCCTCCACCAGTGCATGGCGCATCAATGGTTGGTAAATATATCCATGATAGTCATACCATAAATGAAGCTTTTAATTGTCATTATTTTAATCTCACACTTGCTCGAGATTTAAACGACATTGGGAAAAGGGGAATCAAAAAATTATTTGACTTCATTAAACAACTTATTTGTATTTGGAAAGCGGTAAGGAAAATTAACCCCCAATTATGTTATGTCACTCCTAACGCTAAAGGTGGTGCCTTTTACAAGGATTTTATAGTTATTATGCTACTCAAGATTATGAAGCAGAAAATAATAATCCACTATCACAATAAAGGCGTAGCAACTCGACAAAATAAGATTTTAGATAATTTCTTATACAGACAATTCTTCAAGAATCTAAAAGTTATTTTATTAGCAGAAGTATTATATGAGGACATTAAAAAATATGTTCCTCGAAAAGATGTTTTTTTCTGTCCAAACGGGATTCCTGACATCAAAGATACGATAATATATAAAAAACATAATCATACAAAAGCCCAAATTCTATTTCTATCAAATATGATAGCTAGCAAAGGAGTATGGGAATTAGTAAAAGCATGTTCTTTACTGAGAGAATCAGGAGTAGACTTCAAATGTCATTTTGTAGGAAAATGGAATGATATAACAGAAAAGGAATTCAATATAAAAATTCATCAACAAAAATTAGAAGACTATATTGTTGCACATGGCGCAAAATATGGAAAAGATAAAATACAATTTTTTCAAAATACCGATATTTTTGTATTTCCTACTTTTTACCCCAATGAATGCTTTCCTATAGTTTTACTTGAAGCAATGCAGCAAGGATTACCCTGTATTAGCACAAATGAAGGTGGAATTCCTAATATTATTGACCAAGGAAAAACAGGATTTGTTATTGAAAAGAAGAATCCACAACAAATAGCAGATAAAATTAATTATCTTATCAATCACCAAGAAGTCTGCAAACAAATGGGAGAAAATGGTTATAAGAAATATCAAAAAGAATTTACACTCAACACATTTGAGAACAGATTAAAAGCTGTCTCTTATACACATCTCCGAGCCCACGAGACCCTAAGACATCTCGT
>ENA-OYDU01000423-OYDU01000423.1-human-gut-metagenome-genome-assembly--contig:-NODE-423-length-13423-cov-8.780371_pt1 | contig 13423 bp, 12 predicted proteins | sample MGYA00243555_ERZ652915 | MGnify/ENA primary metagenome ERZ652915 (study PRJEB26926, sample SAMN06164554) | human gut metagenome | biome: ENVO:00009003; feature: ENVO:2100002; material: ENVO:00002003...
GCCTCACCTTCCCCTGGATGTGCCGCAGAAACCTCAAACTCATGCAGGCGATGACTCTTTATCAATTGACAGTTGACAATTGATAGTTGACAAGGGGACAAGTTGACAAGGGAACAAGAACAAGCCTCGTCAACTCGTCACCTGATACCTCGTCAACTCAAAAAAGCCTCGTCAACTCGTCAACTGAAACCTCGTTACCTAACTTAAAAAACTAAAAAACTTACAATGATCATAGCCATCGATTTCGACGGAACACTAGTCGAACACAAATACCCGGAGATTGGCAGGGAAATACCCTTTGCCTTCGAAACCCTGCGCCGGTTGCAGCAGGACAGGCACCGCCTTATTCTCTGGACCGTACGCGAAGGACGGCTGCTCGACGAAGCACTCGCCTTCTGCCGTGAGCGCGGCATCGAGTTCTATGCCGTCAACCGCGACTACCCCGAAGAGGAAAAAGGAGCCAACCGCCACTATTCGCGCAAGCTCAAGGCAGACCTCTTCATCGACGACCGCAACCTCGGAGGACTGCCCGACTGGGGAACCATCTACGAAATGGTCACCCAAAAACTCTCCTACGAAGACCTCATGCGCAAGTACGAAGCAGAAAGCTACTACGATCCCCCCAAGAAGAAAGGGTTCTTTGCGGCTTTGTTTGGGAAAAAGAAATAAGTAAAGGGAACAAAGGAAATTGACAATTCACAGTTGACAGTTCACAATTATGCATTTTCCATTGTCAATTGTCAATTGCAACCGCCTTGTCAACTCGTCACCTGATACCTCGTCACCTAAAATAAAACTCCAATGAATAAACTAACCACCTTTCTAAGTTCAAGAAGCGGAAAACGGCTCCTTAACATGGCATACTCATGGGGAGCCTGCCTCGTCATTCTCGGAGCCACATTCAAGATCATACACTACCCTTACGACGATGTGTTCCTCATCATCGGGATGACCACGGAGATCATCATCTTCTTCATCTCAGGATTCGACGAACCCGCAAGGGAGTTCAAGTGGACACGCGTGTTCCCGCAGCTCGACAGCAGACACACTGCGGAACCGGCACACCAGCCTGCCGTACAGATTGAAGAGTCCATGAAAAGACTCAACGAAAGCATCGAGAAAGTCAGCAAAGAGTACGTCAGCCAGCTCGAGATGCTCAAGGCACAGACCGAAGCACTCCGCAAGCAGGCCGAACAGATGCAGCACGCACAGCAGGCATACCGCGAAGTGAACGACAAGATAGAAGCCATAGACCGCCAGTATACGCGCATCATGGAAGTCATGAACATTCAAAAGAAGTAACAAATGGCCACTTCCAACCTGCCACCCAGACAGAAGATGATCAACCTCATCTATGTCATCCTGCTCGCCATGATGACCATCAACGTATCCAGCGACGTCATGCAGGGATTCTCCGTACTGAGCAGCCACACGCAGCAGCAGAACGGAAGCCTGGCACAGCTCAACCGTACCCTTCAGCAGAAGTGCACACAGGAGAAGGTAGCGGCCGACAGTATCCGGCAGCTGCTCGACGAGTATACCGCACTCACCGCCGGACTGCGTGAAGAGATTGCCAGGAATGCGGACAAGGACGACTATACACCGGGAAAGCTCATCAAGGCGGAAGACATGAAGGCAGTACCCTTCGTCATGCTCGCCCCCACACAGAACCACGGAAAGGAACTGAGGAAAAAGACAGAGGCGCTGCGCAATGCACTTGATGCCTATCTCACCGCCCCCGACGAGAAACAGCTGCTCCATACCTTCCTGCAGACAGGAGAGGAGAACGGGTTCACCTGGGAGAGGGAGACCTTCTCCGTCATGCCTGCCATCGGAGGCGTCATCCTCCTTCAGAAAATGGAAGAAAACGCACTCTTCTGTGCCCATCTCGCTCTCCGGAGCCTGAAGGACAGAAAACCTCTGCAGACCGTACAGAAAAAGGAGGAAGAGAAAAAAGACACACCCTCTGCCGTAATTGTACCTGCTGAAAGGAACATCCTCTATGCCGGAATAGACAATCCGCTCGAGGTCTTCACCCTGCAGAACGGAAGCGGAGCCCTCCGCCTTGACACCGACAACGGAAAGATGGTACAGAAAAACGGGAAATGGTACCTCACCGGCGCACGCACCGGAAAGGCACGTGTCACCCTACTCGACGGAGAGAAAGAGGCCGGACAGACAGAATTCAGAATCAGGGAAATACCCGAACCCGAAGCGGCCATCCGGTACACCCTGCAGGGAAAGAAATACTGGTACAAGGGAAGAACCCCCATCCGCAAAGAGTATCTGGCTGCCATGGATGCGCTGGAGGTGACATACTCCGGAGAGAACGGGAAAATACCCTTCACCGTCGTACACTTCTCCACCCTCTTCATCGGACAGGACAAGAACGTCACCACACTCGAAAGCAAAGGAAAGAAATTCTCGCCCCAGCAGGCGGAACACATAAGGAAACTGAATAAGGGAGACAAGTTCTACCTCACCTCCATTCTGGTCAAGGCACCCGACGGAACCACGCGTGAGGTACAGCCCATGGACATTATAATTATTTAAATATGAAACAGATTATCACCGCAGCCCTTCTGGCTGCCACATGCCTTACAGCCACAGCTGCCGGACAACCTGAAAAGGAAGCCGGAGAGCAGTACATATATACCGCCGAAAGGGGAAGCAACTACTTCCTCGGAGCCAGCGGAGGATGGGGATTCCGACTTTCCCAGGAAGATGTCAAAAACAGTAAGATGGGCTTCGGCGGACAGGCTTCCTACCGTGCCTCCTTCTTTGTAGGAAAATGGCTCAATCCCTTCTGGGCCCTGCAGCTGCACGCCACACAAAGCAGAGTTGGTTATTTCAACCGTACCGTGCAGTTCGTCACTGCCGAAGCACTCTGGAACCTCTCCGACCGCCTTACCGCCTACCGCCCCGAACGCCGGTGGAGAACTCTCGCGGGAGCCGGAGCCGGACTCGCATTCAATTCTGAGAATAAGGAATGCCCCTTTGCATTCACCTTCCTGGTGAAGCAGGAATACCGTTTCAATCCCTCTCTCAGCCTCTTTGCAGAAGCAAGAGGCAGACTGACAGACGACGCACTTTTTTACGGTGGCGACACACCGGTCACTTCTTTCTGGGAACTCAATGCCGGAATTACCTGGACCTTCAAATCGAGAGCTTACCGTTCCTACAGCCTCCGGGCCTATGAACCCTACATCGAGGAGATGAACCACAAAATCAACCGCATGAAAGAGGAGCTAATACGGCTCAAGGCGGAGCAGGACTCCCTGAAGGCAGAAAAGGAAAACAGCAAGGAAGCCGAAATGAAGATGCTGCCTTCCATCCGCGACAACATGCACATCGAGGTGCGCTTCCCACACTACAGCTTCTACCTCAGCGAGACCGAAAAGGGAAACATCGCCAAGGTGGCGGAATGGATGGAGAAGGAGAAGGACTTCAGAATCTGTATCCTTCCTTTCAGCGACGAGACCAGCGACGAGAGTTTCGGTGAAAACCTCCGCAGGAAAAGAGCAGAAGCCATCCTGCGCGAACTGACCGAAAACTCGAAGGTCGCTCCCGAGAAAATCCAGCTTATTGATACTTACAAGGAAGCCAGCAGCCGGAACGTAACGGACTGCAGCGCCCTTATTTTCTTTATCCCAAACTAAAAAACTAAAAAAACAGCCACATCTTATGAAGATCAGACACATTCTTTTCATTGCCGTTGCAGGCATCCTTCTGTCAGGATGTACCTCGTACAAGAAGGTCCCTTATATGCAGGACCCCGAAACCGTAAACAACTACGGAAAGGAAATCCCACTCTACGATGCCAAGATCATGCCAAAGGACTTGCTGAGTATTACGGTCAATACCACAGATCCATTGGCAGCTGCGCCGTTTAACCTGACTGTGCAAACTCCATTAAACGCAGCTATTGGTAATATCAATGCTACTACACAACCCTCACTACAACAATATCTGGTCAACAATCAGGGAGAAATCGACTTTCCCGTTTTAGGAAAACTGAAAGTAGGTGGCATGACTAAGAATGAAGCGGAGGCCCTGATTCGGGAAGGTCTGAAACCTTATCTGAAAGAAACTCCCATTGTGACCGTACGTATGTCCAACTACAAGATTTCCGTACTGGGTGAAGTCAACAAACCGGGTACTTTTACCGTCTCCAACGAGAAAGTCAATGTACTTGAAGCCCTCGCCATGGCAGGAGATATGACCGTCTATGGAGTCCGAGACAATGTAAAACTCATCCGTGAAGATGCACAGGGAAAACGTGAGATTGTCATGCTCGACCTCACCAAATCCGATCTCGTACTCTCTCCCTACTTCTACCTGCAGCAGAACGACATTCTCTATGTCACTCCCAATAAAACAGTAGCCAAGAACTCCGGTATCGGTAACACCACTACCGTAGTTATCTCAGCCACCTCTATCCTGGTATCCATTGCCAGTTTGATTGCGACGCTTGTAAAATAATTTTTTAAGTCAACAAGGTAACCAGAAAAATTGACAATTGACAGTTGAGAATTGTCAATTGCAAACGCCTCGTTACCTGAAAAACAAACTAAAAAACTAAAAAACTCATATCAATCTTATGAACGAAAACAACCTATTCGATACACCGGAACAGAAAGAAGAAGACTTCAACCTCTACCGCGTGATTTTCAAATACCTTATCTACTGGCCCTGGTTTGTAGCCAGTGTTCTTGTCTGCGTAGTGGCGGCCTTTATTTATCTCCGCTACCAGACACCCGTTTACAATATTACTTCAGCAGTCCTTATTAAGGAAGACGACCCCCGTACCCGTGCCATGCAGGCAAGTAACGGAGCATTAGAAGCCTTGCAAAGTATGGGAGGATTTTCCATGACCAGCAGTTTCGACAATGAAGTGGAAATTCTGAAATCACGTACACTGATTCAGAAAGTAGTCACCCGCCTGGGACTCTATATCTCTACCGTAGAGGACCGCAGTTTCGGTTACGACCAGCCACTGTATAAGAATGCTCCCGTACAGGTGTATCTCACTCCCGAAGAAGCTGAAAAGAATGGTGGAGCCAAGCTCAAAATGAACTATACACCGGAAGGAAAACTGAGCGTAAAAGCAGAATATATCTTGAATCAGGAAAAACAGAGCGAAGAAAAGACCTTCGATGCTCTTCCTGCCGTACTGCCTACTCCGGTGGGAGTATTCAGTTTTACAAAAAACGACTCCGTTGCTGCTCCTATAAAAGAGGTTAAACTGACCACCTATATCAGCTCCCCAGTGGCTGTAGCCAAAGGTTATGCAAGTGCCTTGACTGTAGATCCTACCTCCAAGACTACTACTATTGCACAAATTGCATTAAAAGAAAACCATAAACAGCGTGCTATTGATTTTATCAATACCTTGGTGGCTTTCTACAACCAGGATGCCAACGACGAGAAAAACGAGGTGGCGCAGAAGACGGCTGACTTTATTGAGGACCGTATTGCCATTATCAACCGCGAACTCGGTAACACCGAAAGCCAGCTGGCAGACTTCAAACAGAAATCCGGACTCACCGACCTGACTACCGATGCAAAAGTTGCCCTGGAAGAAAACTCCAAATACGAACAGCTCCGCATCGAAAACCAGACCCAGATCCGTTTGGTGGAATTTTTGCGCGACTATATCAACAATCCTGCGAATACTGATGAAGTGATTCCATCCAATGTTGGTCTGCAGGACCAGAACCTCAGTACGGTCATCGACCAGTACAACACGATGATAATCGAACGGAAACGCCTGCTCCGCACCTCGTCCGAGAACAATCCGGCTGTCATCAATATGAAGACCGGCATCGAAGCCATGCGCCACAGCGTACAAACGACCGTGGCCAGCGTACTCGAAGGACTACGCATCACCAAGGGTAATCTCGACCGCCAGGCAAGCAAGTTCGAAGGACGTATTAGCAATGCGCCCCAACAAGAAAAGGAATTCCTGACTATCGCCCGCCAGCAGGAGATCAAGGCACAGCTCTATATTATGCTGCTCCAGAAGCGCGAGGAAAATGCCATCACCCTGGCTGCTACCGCCACCAACGGACGAATCATCGAACAGGCACTACCCGACAAATATCCAATATCTCCTAAAAAGAAAATGTTCCTGTTGGCCGCTTTGGTGTTAGGCCTGGGAATTCCGGTCGGTATCATCTACCTGATTGACCTGTTGAAATACAAGATTGAGAATGCGGAAGACGTACAAAAACTGACTTCCGTTCCTCTGATTGCTGAACTTCCCCATTGCCAGAAACCGGCACAGGGGGCCATTGTGGTGCGCGAAAACCACAACGACATCATGGAGGAAACCTTCCGCGGACTCCGTACCAACCTGATGTTTATGATGGAAAGCGGAGAAAAGGTCATCATGGTTTCTTCTACCCAGCCCGGAGAAGGCAAGTCTTTCGTAGCCGGAAACTTAGCTGTCAGCTTAGCCCTGCTCGGCAAGAAAACCCTGATTGTAGGAATGGACATCCGTAAGCCCGGCCTGAACAAAGTCTTCAATCTCTCGCACCGCGAAAAGGGACTGACCAATTACTTGAGTGAACCGGAACACACCGACCTCTTCGCATTGGTACAACCATCAGGCATCCATACGAACCTTGATATCCTGCCGGGAGGAGCCGTACCGCCCAATCCGACCGAACTGGTAGCCCGTCCGGTACTGGATCATGCCATTGCCCAGCTGAAGGAACGTTACGACTATATCATCCTCGATACCGCTCCGATCGGCATTGTAGCCGACAGTGTCATTGTAAGCCGTGTGGCCGACCTCTGCCTCTATGTCTGCCGTGCCGAAGTCACTCCAAAGGTAGCCTACCAGTATATCAACGAGCTGAAGAACGACAGGAAGTTCGGCAAGCTGGCCACCGTACTCAACGACATCGACATGACCAAGCGCAAGAACAGCTACGGTTACGGCTATGGCAAGAAGTACGGCTACGGCTATGGATACGGTTATGGATATGGTTTCCAGAATAACAAGAAGGGATAGACATAAAAAATGAAGAACCTGAAGGTAAACTGACTCTTAATTAATATTTGTCAGCAAACCGAAGGTTCTTCATTCTCTTTATCTAGTAAACTACACAATGTTATAGCTCCGCATACTCCTTCCTTGCATCAAAGCAGGGACAGGCTTTACGGATATAAGGACTCAGTTGGGTATGCCCCACAATCCGCGCTTGCGGATAGTCCGCCTTCAGTTGGCGGAGCAGATCCAGCAAGGCACATTTCTGGGCTAAGGTACGGGTATCGGCAGGACGGCCTTTCCGGCTCAGTCCCCCTTCGTAACACACTCCGATGCTATGCTCGTTCCATCCGGCAGCATGTGCACCGATCTGATGCAAAGGCCGGCACGGATGAATCACTCCGTCACGGGTAATGTAAAAGTGATAGCCGATATCGGCAAATCCCCGTTCCCGATGGCAGCGCCGAAGTGCTTCCACCGGAAAATCCCGGTCTTCACGCGTCGCACTGCAATGGATCACGATGGTATCTATTTTTCGGAAGTTCTGGAAGTACATGGGTGATGAGTTTTTAAGTTAGGTGACAAGGTATCAGGTAACGAGTTGACGAGGCACTTGTTCCCTCGTCAACTGGTCAACTCGTCAACTTCTAAACAAACGAACTCAGTCCCAGCGCTCCGGCAATAGCCGTAGCTACGGTGATGATGACTTTGAGGACGATGCCCCACACATTTTTAGGTTTTGAAGAATTTTCCATATAAAGATAAATCTAACAAATATAATTCTAATTTAGTTTTAGGTTAGGTCCGGGCCGCCTGCGTGAGCAACCGGTCCGGAGTTTTTAATCAGACAAGAGGATCTTCGCCGGCTTTTTCCGGGGTGATGTCTACGGTGGTTTCACCGGCCTTCTGGGCTTTCAATACCTTACGGACTGCATCACGGGTAGGAACCGGTGTAAATTCCATTCCGGCAAAGATGTTTTTCAGGTCTTCACCCGGTACAAACTGGATGTTTACATCCTTGATGTAATCCGAAGTAAACTCCTCTGCTTTTGCGGCTCCCTCGCTGCTGATTTGCAGACGAAGCTTGCCTAATTCACCCAGGTCTACCTGGTTGCCCTCGCGGAGTACTTCAAAGATGTTGTCCACCAGGGCGGTAAGTACCGCCATCACATCGGCACGGTTCACCGTGGTCTGCGAAGCAATCCGCTTCGACATGGTTTTCAGACTGACAGTGTTGCCGATCTGAGCTTTTGCATACGCTTTTTTCACTGCTTCCGGATCCGTAGGATTGGAAGATCTCATCGAGATACTGTAATTTAAGGCCATAAGTTTAAGTTTTTAAGGTTATTAATTAGGTTACAAGGCGTTTGTTTAAGTTTTTGAGTTTGTAAGTTTTTTAGTTGGTTAATGTTCTCATACGCAAACTCAAAAACTAAAAAACTCATCTTAAGTTTGTTAATGTTCTCAAACTCATAAACTCAAGAACTAAAAAACTCATAACAACTTGTTCCCTCTCTCAATCTGAAACAAAGATACAACACGGAAAAAGAGGTGTGGAAGAAGAGAAAAGAACATAGAAGAAGATGCAATAAAATCATATAAAATAATTCTCGTAAGGCAATGGATATTAGCGGATTTATTGCTATATTTATAGTGATAAAACAATAATATTCAAGCAATTATGAGAGACACAAGTATTCCTGAAGAGAAGATAGAAAAAGAGTGGGAAATCCATCCTTACTACCGTAGAGAACTGGCCATGGCCTATGCACCTGAACTGACTCCCGAAGCAGCGGTGAACCGGCTGACGCGATGGCTGAAACAGAATAAGGCGCTGTTCAAGGAACTTCAGGACTACGGCTACCGTCCCAACCAGCAGATGTTTACCTCCATTCAGGTGGAAATTCTCTTCCGCTATCTGGGACGTCCCTGAATCCGGCAAAAACGTGACTTGTATCGTAAGCCTGCGATACAAGTATCATTCGCTGACGATACAAGTCACGCAAGCCATCGGTACAGGTCACGTACAGTCTCAGTCTTTGTTCAGACAGAGGCTTCTCCTTCGGCAGGAGGCTCAGTATACCGTCCCATTGCCAGACGGTTGTGGTGAATTTCCTCATCGTTCAGCGGAATCACCCGGTAGCCCCGTTTTCCGGCAGCCCGGACCTGTTCGAAGCCTAATTTCTTCAGTGCCAAACCGATTTTTACCGTACTGAGCGGCATCTTCAGCATAAATCCGGCACGGGCCATAATGTCCGTAACGGTCATGAACTGACACTCCTCTCCCGGCATGGGACGGCGGTATCCGGTCTGAATCACTTCCAGCTCCATGTTGGTCGTTTCAAACTGTTCGTTGTGCGCATTGATTTCACGAATCTCGTCGTTGGCAAACCAGAAGCAGAATCCCTCCTTCCAGAGCGCCAGCGCCTGGGCATAGACTCCTTCGTAGTCGATGGGCGTATCGTAGGGATTCTGGATTTGCTTCACTTCGAAAGGCAGCCAGCGGCGGTGTCCGGTGGGGTCGTTCAGAAAGTTGGCATTGTTTGTCGTACCGCAGAAACTGGCAATGTGCGCCCGCTTTTCCTTGTAGTGCCCGTAAGGCCGGCGCTCGTTGATGTCGGGTGAAGTCACCAAAGCCTTCAGCTGATTCATTTCCGACGGACGCATCTCGTCAATCTCTTCCAGACAGACGAAAGCAAACTCGGAGAGTGTCATCATATCGTCCTTGGTGAGATGACTGCTGTTGGTTTTCAGATAAAAATACGCCCTGAGCTCTTCGGGCAAAAGGCGGTTGAACCAGGTGGTTTTATACACCCCCTGCGGTCCCACCAGTACCAGAATCTCGTGATTGATGATACGCGGATCGAGAATGGAAGCCACGGCTGCCACCAGCCATTTCCGGAAACACTTCCTGAAATGCTCCTGATTGCCGCACACCTCCACCATATCGGCCAGCTTTCCGATGTAATCCGTTTTTCCATCCCAGGCAGGCAGATAGTTGAAATAATGCACAAAAGGATTGTAATCCTCTACATATTCCGATTCCAGCACATTGCGCAAATCGGACAAGCGGAGATTTTCTCCCTCCTTGCACATCCGGCTCCAGAGCGTATTGACCATGCGGTCGGTCACTTCCATGAAAGGAGCATCCTCGTCGCATTCTTTGGGACGCATTTCATATTTTCCGGTAATCACATTGTGCCGGAATACTCCCTGTGTATCGAGGAACTGCTCGATGTCGTGTACCGTCGCCATCCGTTTCACCGCTTCGGAACCTTCTTTCCGTCCCCTGCCCCTCGCCGGCACACGCGTATCAAACTTCGTGCTGTCGGCATAACAGGAACGGAAGATAGAAGCCACATCGCCCGTATAATCGGTAAACCGGCCCTCTGCCCACTGCAAGGCTTCCTCCATCGGAATGCCGTACTCATTGAGCAGATAGCCCGTACGCATGATATAGTCGTTGCGATGATGTGCCTCATACACCACACCGGCCTGTTTCAGTTCACGGTTGATGGCAGCCGTCACGCGCTCCAGTTTGCCGTTTCGTACAGGCTCCAGGTCCTTCGCTGAGAATTTGAACGGCACAGCCTCCGGATTGAAGAACACGTCCGGATCGGCAGCCAGTCCGCTCAGTCTGGTAGGATTCTTGCAGGCCCCGTCGCATTCTACTCCCGTCAGCCGGGTATAATAAGCATTGGCAGCCAGAAACGCTTTTTTATAGCGTTCTATCTTTTTGGCAGCAGACAGCCCCTCCATAGGCACATCCATGCGGAAGAGAATACGTATTCCCTCCCCGCTGATGGTGACATAAGCCAGTGCCGTATGCTCGTCTTCGCGAACACGCTGCAGCACTTCCTGCATCCGCTGTGCAGGCACATGATCGAGGTCGGCAAGCGAGAATCCGGTCCACGAAGCAATGTGTTTCTGTTGCTTGCCACCGGAAAAACGGACTGCCACGGCGAAACAGGGACACGAAGCCTTCTCCTGGGAAGCCGGAGCCTGATACCCTTCGGAACGGTAATAACGATGCTTCTCCGTATGGTTCTTTACGGTTTGGTCTTCGCGGATAAGGTGGAGAAGATGAGCCAATGTGGTTTCGGACGGGCACGTGTCCGAATAGCCTTTGAAAAGGCTGAAAGTAGTTTTTTCCATAGCTTAGGTTAAAATTAAAACACGCTCAAATGTAGCAGGCAAGTTTGTAGCATGCAAACGTGCGTTGCAACTATGGCAGCAACAAATATAACAAGTATAAACAATGCTTAACAGATATTAGCAGCAAGAACAGTCTCGGACAATAGTGTCCGGGATAACTTAAATAATTTCATTTATGAAACATTGTACTCCTCTCAGCATTGCACTGGGAGCATTTTTCGACGAAATCCGTCGGACAACTCTGGTGAATGGCAAGATTCTTTCCATTCACGAAGTAAGCAGAATCACTCGCATGGGCGAAAGCACCTACATGCGTTTAAAAAAAGGGATTCAGACAGTATCTGGAGTTTTTACAGAATCTACTATCTGTATGCAAATGCATTGAAAGACGACCCTGAGAAATGGTTGGAATTTCATAAAAAGATAGGCAGGATTTTCCAGAGCGACTATATAAACATTCATTGTAAGAATACATAATCGTGTCGGGGTTGACAGGGTTGTCACCCTATTTTATAAAACTTTTACGTGTGAGTGTGGAGAGAATGAATTTTATATCTCTCCACACATTTCCATAAAAAGTTTAAGAAAATGCATGTCAACCCCGACAACCCCGACAAACTGAAAACTTAATTACCTGATTTACAACCACGTTCATTTTCGGTAAAATGTCGGGGTTGTACAGGTTTCCCCTGTTCTCCGCACCTCTCCACCATGTGGAAAATCTGAAATATTTACATCATTTCAGGGTGGTGGAAAGGTGGTGGAGAAGTGGTGGAAAGAAATTTGAAATGTTAAAAACCTACCGAAATTTTGAATAAATAAGCTATTATAAAATACATGAATCTCATTAATTTACTACCAGCCTCAATCAAAGAAAAAATTAACTCTAAAAGTGAAAGAAGCCAAGATGTAATCATAAACATTTTTCTTTCATTAGCAATGAAAGGAGCAACTATACTATCCTCTCTGCTAATAGTTCCTTTAACTATTAACTACGTAAATCCTAATCAATATGGAATATGGTTAACATTATCATCTATCATCGGATGGGTTGCTTTCTTTGATCTTGGATTAGGAAATGGATTCAGGAATAAATTCGCAGAAGCAAAAGCCCAAAACAACATATTACTTGCAAGAGAGTTACTCAGCACTACCTATTTCGCTATTGGAGTAATAGTGTTATTCGTCAATATAATAGCTATTATTGCAAATTTCTATATAAACTGGACAGACATATTAAAAGTTTCTCCTATATATAAAGATGAATTACAAAAAATATTTTTCATTGTATGTACATTTACATGCATAAATATGGTGGCAAACGTATTCACATCTTTATTGTCTGCCGACCAAAAAAATGGATATGCTTCAGTTATTACTGCCATTGGACAATATATTTCTCTAATTGTTATATACACATTAACTCTTACAACAAAAGGGAGCTTACTAAATCTTGCTATTTTTTATTCAGGCATACCTTGTATTGTTATGATAATAGCTTCAATATTTATGTTCAATTTCTCATCATATAAAAAATATAGACCTAGTCTCAAACTCATTAAAATTAGCCACATTCGAAGCATTCTACAACTAGGCTCGCAATTCTTTATCATATACCTTTGCCTAATAGCAATATTTCAAGTAATAAATATTGTAATATCCAGAGAAATAGGACCTATGGGAGTAACCCAATACAATATAGCCAACAAATATTTCAATATCATTTATATGGTAATGATTATTATTGCTACCCCATTATGGTCTGCTTTTACTGATGCATATACTAAAGAAGATTACCTATGGATGAAATCCATGATTTCCAAAATGGAAAAATGTTGGTATATTTTTATAATTGTTGGAGTTCTAATGCTTCTTATTTCTCCTTTTTTTTACAAATTTTGGATTGGGGAAACAGTTTCAATGCCCATGAAAATTTCAATATCCATGTTATTCCTTGTCATATCTCAATCTTTCGGGAATATATACATGTTAATGATTAATGGTATTGGAAAAATCAGAATACAACTTATTACATATATCATTTTTGCAATTTTTTCATGGCCATTATTTACCATATCTAGCAAATTTTTAGGTCTTTCTGGTATTATAGCTGTGCCGGCACTAGTTTATTTTATCCAAGGAGTTCTAGGAAAAATACAGATAACCAAAATAATTAAACATACAGATAAGGGATTATGGAGCAAATAGTACTTCTATATCCATAATCTGTCTCTTATACACATCTCCGAGCCCACGAGACCCTAAGACATCTCG
>ENA-OYDU01000463-OYDU01000463.1-human-gut-metagenome-genome-assembly--contig:-NODE-463-length-12285-cov-4.799264_pt1 | contig 12285 bp, 8 predicted proteins | sample MGYA00243555_ERZ652915 | MGnify/ENA primary metagenome ERZ652915 (study PRJEB26926, sample SAMN06164554) | human gut metagenome | biome: ENVO:00009003; feature: ENVO:2100002; material: ENVO:00002003...
ATTAAGTATATAATAACTACACTTACTATTCAACTCATAAAACACATTCTTTAGAATATTTTATGTTATTTTTGTTTGAATGGCCTGCCAAGATTATCATAAGCCGCTTTAGTTGCAACTCTTCCTCTTGGAGTTCTGTTAATATACCCGTTCTGTATAAGATATGGCTCATAAACATCTTCAAGAGTTCCTGAATCCTCGCCTATTGAAGCTGCCAGTGTCTCAATACCGACAGGACCACCATCAAATTTATCAACTATTGTGGTAAGTATAACACGATCATTACGATCCAGTCCGTCTCTGTCAACATCTAACAGGTTAAGTGCATAGTCAGCAACATCTTTGTTGATATGACCGTTATATTTTACCTGTGCAAAATCTCTTACTCTCTTTAAAAGTCTGTTGGCAAGTCTTGGTGTTCCTCTTGATCTTCTTGCAAGCTCATGCGCTCCGTCTGAATCAATATCAACATTAAGCACATTGGCTGAACGGATAATGATTTTCTCAAGTTCTGGAACTGTATAGAATTCCATATGGCTTACTACACCGAATCTGTCTCTTAAAGGCGCTGATAAAAGACCTGCTCTTGTCGTCGCACCTATCAGAGTGAACTGTGGCAGGTCAAGTCTTATGGACCTCGCTGTTGCCCCCTTGCCAATCATAATATCAATCTTATAATCCTCCATTGCCGGATACAGTACTTCTTCTACCTGTCTGTTAAGTCTGTGAATCTCATCAACAAAGAGAATATCGCCCTCACTTAAGTTATTAAGTATAGCTGCCATATCTCCCGGCTTCTCGATTGCAGGACCAGATGTAACCTTTATATTAACACCCATTTCATTAGCAATAATTCCTGCAAGAGTTGTCTTTCCAAGTCCCGGAGGTCCATAAAAAAGCACATGGTCAAGAGCTTCTCCTCTTTCCTTTGCTGCCTCAATATATACTTTAAGATTGCTCTTAACCTTATTCTGTCCAACATAGTCATCAAGAGATAATGGTCTTAAGGAATTCTCAATACCATAATCTTCTTCAGTTATCTGTGTTGATATAATCCTCTTTTCCATATAGCCCCTCATTTCTCAAATACTATTCTGCTCTAGAATTTAGCCAGCTTCTTTAACGCTTCCTTAAGAACCGTCTCAGAATCCTTATTCTCTATATCTTCCACTTCCTTGACAGCAACAAGTGCATCTTTGCTTGAATATCCAAGTGATACAAGTGCCTCAACAGCGTCATTTCTTATCATCATGACATTACTTACATTACTGTTATTGTCTGCCTTTTTATTCTTAGAAAGTGCTGATTCAAATACTTCATCAAGCTTTAACTTATCCTTAAGCTCAATTATAATCTTCTGTGCTGTCTTAGGTCCGATACCAGGAAGTGCCTTGATTGCTGCCACATCATCAGCAAGAACTGCAAATCTTAAATCATCTGCTGTGATATTAGATAATGCACCAAGCGCTGCCTTAGGGCCAATACCATTGACACAGATAAGCATTTTAAACATGCTTAAATCATCTCTTGTAAGGAATCCGAACAGACTGCATTCATCTTCCTTGACATTCATATATGTATATATCTTAACCTCACTGCCAACTGATGGAAGCTCACCAAGAACTGAACCCGGAACATATATATTATATCCGATTCCATTGGCTTCCACAACGATTACATCTGGCAGGATTTCGGCAAGCTCACCTTTAATGTATGAAATCATTCTCTACCCCCAAGACAGTAATTGATAAACTGCTGTGCTGTTCTTCCTGATATTCCACCATGTGAAAGTTCCCACTTGTTAGCCTCTGCCATAAGCTCTTCATCTGTCATCTTAACATTATTCTTCCTTGCAAGGCCAATAACAATATCAAAGAATTCTTTCTGTGATGGCTTAGAGTAGCTTATCTGGCATCCAAATCTGTTCACTAATGAAAGCTTCTCCTCAATAGTATCAGATCTGTGAAGGCCGTTATTGCTCTCTAAATCATTTCTGTCATTCCATGTTTCCTTGATAAGATGTCTTCTGTTAGATGTTGCATAGATAAGAATATTATCAGGCTTAGTCTCAACACCGCCTTCAATTACAGCCTTTAAGAACTTGTATTCAATCTCGAATTCCTCGAAAGATAAATCATCCATATATATTATGAACTTGTAATTTCTGTTCTTAATGCTTGCTATAACATTAGATAAATCCTTGAACTGATGTTTGTATATCTCTATCATTCTAAGACCCTGGTCATAATATTCATTGACAATAGCCTTGATAGAAGTTGACTTACCTGTTCCGCTGTCACCGAAAAGAAGCGCATTATTAGCTTTTCTTCCCTGAACAAATGCCTCTGTATTCTCCACAAGCTTCTTCTTCTGGATTTCATAACCTATAAGGTCATCTAACATAACCTTATCCATATTGTTAATTGGTGTAAATGTAACTCCATTATCACCGCCTATTACCCTGAATGCCTTATTAAGCCCGAACATTCCTACACCATATGCTTTATAGAAATCAGTAACATAATTAAAGAACTCATTCTCGTCCTTTGCTGTCTCAAGCTTAAGGCTTAAAGCCTGTACCTTCTCACTTACATTCTTATTGTACATAAGCTCTTTCTTAACAATTGCCTTGTAATCAGATATAAGTGAAAAACAGTTGATTCCAAGTGCAGCCTCAATAGGTCTGAAATCATAATTAAACAGATTCATAAACACCTTGAAGTCGTTCTTAGCAAATTCATTAACGCTTCCATCATTAGCACCTACCTTTTCACATGTAAGGCTGAATGGATTCTCATTAGTTATAAGATAGAATGTAAGGTAATTATGCCATAAATTCTTATCAAAGCCATAATCTGTGGCAACCTCCAATATTCTCTTAATCTGCTCATATATATCACTTATAAGCTTGTCAGGAGTCTCCTCATCCCTGTCAAATTTTTTGAAAATATCGGACATTTTCATAAGAATAGTGTCCTCATGATTACCATATATAATAAGTTTCGCAACTTCTCTGTACATTATTATTCCCTCTTCTTTCTCTTATTAATTACAAGCTGCATGGCAAAGATGGCCACACCTGCAAGTGACACCAACGCTCCCTCTTTAAGAAGCGGCGTAGAATACTTAAGTGTTACATTATGCGTTCCACCCGTAAGATATACAGCCATATACTGACCATTAGCATTATATAGCTTTTGTCTTTCCCCGTCTACATATACCTTCCAGCCCTTTGAATAAGGGATTGTAAGACACAGATATTTATTACGGTCAAGTGTTATCTGTCCTGTAACCTTATTATTTCCAAGCTCTACATCTGTTAATACATTTTCTTTAAGTGTATTAATCTCGTCAGTGTAACTGTCCATTGGCTGGCATACAATCTGTATATCATCATAAGAATACACACCAATCTTCTGGAAAGTCACTGTAACTGATGTCACATTTTCTTCCGAATAGCCCATATTCACACTGAAATCATGCTGGTTACTATAATAGCTGTAATCAGATGTAAAGTAATTCATTGACTTGGTTACTCCTGTATCAGTCGTAATCCCAAGCTTAACACTGCTTGTAGACTGTGTCCAATATATGAAATTCTTAAATATCTTCTTCTTTTCATTATGTGAAAGCTTTTTCCAGTCTGCCTTAGAGTATAAGTCTAATGGGTCAAACTTTCTCTTTCCAAAATACAGCTGGAACTGTGCCGCTCCTTCATAGTCAAGACCATTAATATTAAAGTAAGTCTCGCCTGCACCACTGCCTGTAAAGTTAAATGTTACCCTGGCACCTGCCTTAGTTACTGCAAATGTATTATCCATACACTGTACTTCTTTGGCATCATAATTCATTGTATAATCTTTAATCTGGCTGTCATAACTTAAATCTTTAACAGATACCCTGTCAGGAAGCGCCTCCCTGGTATCCTTCCCACTCCTGTCAATAACAACAGCCTGAAGCATTGCTTTCTGCTTATCAACTGCACTTAAGCCCTCCCATTCATTCTTATTAACAGCCTTGTCATAAGTAAATCCTAACGGAAGTGCATTGTCGTTATTATACATTACATAATCATCATTTTCTGATTCATAAACAAATCCATATGGAACAAGTCCGCCGGTCTTACTCACCAGATACTTTGAGGCAGATGACAATGCTATAAGAGATGACCTGTCATCATAGCCTGTGTATTTGTGCGGAAGCAGCGTATCAAGCCTGATTGCACAATCATATCTGAACTTCGATACATACGGATTAGTAAGTGTCCAGTACAGATTAGAGGATGATATTCCTGTTATGCAGTTCATATTGTACGAAAGTCCAGAGCCTGAATATCTGATAAAATCTGTATCTTCAGCATCTTTACTTATAAGCTCCTTCTCGCTTCCAAACACATCTTCCTGTGCCATTTTAACGCTTATGCACTGTGCCGCATAATTTTCCCCAAATGAAGCATTTTTCCATATACCATTAGCTAATGCCGCCAGCATAACCGCTACTGTCACCATCATGCATCTGTTATATTCATTAACATTCTTTATGCTAAGTCCAATTAGCAATATTACTCCAATTGCAACTGCACTTATAAGCTTGCCATTTCTTGAATACTTTACGCACATACATACCACAAAATATATTGTAAGTGCAACTCCAATAAAGCGGATTTCTTTTCTTTCCAGTGTTATAAGACGCGGCATCATGCACACAAGTATATATGCACATAATAATGCAAATGAATATATCCACCTGTTACACATATATGAAAATCCGTTCATTGCCTGTCCGAAGAACGGTATACATATCATCACAGCACTTATAATAAAATAAGTCTTAAGCATTGTGTACTTACGTCTGCTCTTAAACATTAAAAGCACAGCAAGTAACACCGGCACTGCAAATCCCATGCATGTCCAGAAGTTATCACCCTCAACGATAAAAAGTCCCGGAAGCTTTGCATAGTATGAAAAAGGATATACCAGTCCCATTTTATTAGGTGTATTAAATCTGCTGTCACTTAAGAAAACGTGAAGCACAGGCAGAAACACTATTGCCGCCATACACAGTCCTGTAACCGATGAAACTGCAAGTCTTAATATTCCTTTGCCCCACATTTTTACATTCTTTCCATAACAGAATATGAATCTTACAATAACATATATAATTGTTGTGAACACAAGCATGTAGAAGAAATAAAAATTACTCATTGCAGCAACAGCTACTGTTATTGTAAAGAGCCACATTTTCTTCTCTCTGATTATCTTCTCGACACCCAATATAAGCAGCGGATAATACAGAAGCGGGTTAAGAAAGAACGGATGTCTTACCGCATTGTATATTGCCCAGTAGCAGAATGCATAAGCTACTGCTCCTGGAAGGACATATCTTTTCTTATGTCCTGTATAAAAACACAGCATTGAAAATGCTATACCTGACAGATATATTCTTAAAAGAATCATTGCTTCATAGAATATATACATGTATTTTGCCGGAAAGAGAAAGCAGAAAAATGTAAATGGGTCGCCTATCACATAATAGTGAAATGTTCCTATAACATCACTTCCCTCACCTATTGCAAAATCCCACTGTGGTATTACAAACTGATGATTGATAAATATATTTTTAAAGAAATCCCTTAAATACTGTGAATAATATATGAGTGACTTATAATGCTGTTCCCAGCCATCAACCTCCCATATGAATGTCTTTCTAGTGAAAAAATAAAAAGAAAACACACCTATAGCAAGGATTGCAAAAATAACTGAATAAGCCAGAAAATATGTTGATTTTCTGGAATCAAGTCTTTTATAAAAATCTTGTAACTTCGATTTCATCTCTGCCATAGGTGTATCTTCTCTTTTCTTAAACTAGGAAACTGCCATAAGCATAAGCCTACGGCAGTTTCTTATTATAACTTATTGTGATTAAATTATCAATGAAGATGTATTATCTTCTTAGGGCACTTCTCAGCACACTTTCCACAACCTGTACACTTTGAATAATCAATATGTGCAATATTGTTTTCTACTGTAATAGCACCGAACTCACACTGCTTTGTACATAACATACATCCAATACATCCAACAGAGCATGCTGACATAACATCTTTACCCTTATCGTTAGATGAACAGTTAACTGTATAGTTACTCTTGTATGGTATGATTTCAATAAGGTGTCTTGGACATACAGCAACACATTTACCACATGCTTTACATTTGCCCTTATCTACTACAGCAATACCATTAACAATATGAATTGCATCAAAAGGACATGCCTTAACACATGAACCATATCCCATACATCCGTATGTACATGCCTTAGAACCGCCGTTAGGAACAACGTTCATTGCTGTACAATCCATTGCACCTGAGTACACATAATTTTCTTTTGCTTTGTCGCAGTCACCAGCACATTTAACAAATGCTGTCATTCTTACTGATTCTCCAACTTCCTCACCCATGATTGCACCAATCTTTGCTGCAACCGGTGCGCCACCAACTGGACATGCGTTAGCTGGAGCTTCTCCTGCGGCAATTGCCTTAGCAAGTGCATCACATCCTGCATATCCACAACCACCACAGTTGTTTCCAGGAAGCTCTGCTCTTACATCTATCTCTTTCTGATCTACTTCAACATAGAACTTCTTACCCATTACTCCGAGGAAAAGTCCGAGAAGAAGACCAGTGCAGCTTACAACAACTGCAGCAATAATTATACCTGACATCTTGTCGTCCTCCTCTTAAATAATACCTGAAAATCCAAAGAATGCGATAGCCATAAGTCCTGCAGTAAGTAATACAATAGGCATTCCCTTAAAGCTTTCCGGAACATCATTGAATTCGTTTCTTTCACGTATACCAGCCATGATTATGATTGCTATTGTAAAACCAACAGCTGTTCCTAATCCACTGACTACAGAATCTAAAAGCTTCTGACCAATATTAAGTCCTGCTGCTGTGTTATAGTTCTGTACGTTAGTAAGTGCAATACCAAGTACTGCACAGTTAGTTGTAATAAGTGGAAGGTATACACCAAGTGCTTCATAAAGAGATGGTGATGTCTTCTTTAAAAACATTTCAACAAACTGAACAAGTGCCGCAATTACAAGGATGAATACAATTGTATTCAGATATGTAAGCTTAAGCGGTGTAAGTATACAGTCATATATAAGACTGCAGACAGCTGATGAAATAGTGATAACGCCGATAACAGCGCCACCCATTCCTGCTGCTGTGTTTATCTTCTTAGAAACTCCAAGGAAAGGACACAAACCGAGGAACTGGCTTAAAACTACATTATTGACAATTGCTGTACTTACAGCTATCAATAATAACTGTGAAAAATATCCCATATTTACCTCCCTTAGTTATTCTTAGCCTCAGCCTTAGCTTCTTCTATCTCTTCTGTGTAGTCAGGAACTTCTGCAGGCTTCATGCCTTTATTTCTCTTAATTCTGTTCATAATTGCAATCATGAATGCAAGAACAAAGAACGCTCCTGGTGCAAGGATAAAGATACTTGCTGGTGTGTAACCGATTGTTGAGAGATCAAATAATGCGTTAGTACCATCTGAGAAAATTGTACCGCCACCGATAAGCTCTCTTATTGCTCCAAGGATTGTGATAGCAATTGTGAATCCAAGTCCCATACCTATTCCATCAAAGAATGAAGGAATTGGAGGATTCTTAGAAGCATAGGCTTCCGCACGTCCAAGGATAATACAGTTAACAACTATAAGAGGAATATATATTCCAAGTGAGTCGTACAGACTTGGCAGGAAGCCCTGCATAAGGAACTGTACCATTGTAACAAATGATGCAACGACAACGATGAACGCTGGCATTCTTACACCATCTGGAATAGCCTTACGAAGTAATGAAATCATAAGGTTTGATAATGCAAGTACTACTGTAGAAGAAAGTCCCATACCTATACCATTGATTGCTGATGTAGTAACCGCAAGTGTAGGACACATACCAAGTGTAAGTACCAGGGTAGGATTCTCTTTAATAATACCATTATAAAGTCTTTCTATACATTTATTCAAAGTCCGCACCTCCCTAGTTTCCTGCCACAAGCTTGTAAACTGCAAGCGCATAATTTACACCCTTTGTGACTGATTTAGAAGTAATTGTAGAACCACCGATTGCATCAACATTAGCATTGCTTTCTGATGCTGAACCATCTGTTACTACTGAAAATGATGCAACTGCATCAGACTTAGCTGTAAACTGTGATGTAAATGATGGATCCTGTTTAGCTCTCATACCAAGACCAGCAGTTTCGCTGATTGAAAGGAATGATACTCCAAGTACCTTTCCATCTGTTGAAATACCAACTGTGAACTTGATATCTCCGCCGTAACCGTCACTATCTGTAACTGTTACAACATAACCTGCTGTCTCGCTGCCTTTCTTTCCTATAGCAACTTCATTGACCTTATCCTTAGAGAAGTCAATGTCTGATGAAGCATTAATATCATCATCAGAAGGAAGGGCATCTATTGTCTCAAAACTGTCTGCTTCTGCAAGAACTGCTTTGTAAGCCTTTTCCTTGGCATTCTCATTAGCCTTTGCAATAGGATCAAGTGTTATCTGATATACAACACCAAGAAGAATTCCAGCTACAAGTGTTATAGCAAATAAAACTAATGCATCTTTAACTATTTTCTTCATCTTATGCAGCCTCCTTTGCTTTCTTCTCTGGCTTCTTCTTACCAAATGACTTAGGAACTGTTACTCTCTCAATAAGAGGAACTAAGAGGTTACAGAAGATAATTGCATATGAAACGCCTTCTGCTGAACCACCATACATTCTGAAAATGAATGTAAGAAGACCTAAGCAGCAGCCAAATACAATTTTACCATTAGGTGTAATTGGTGAAGTTACATAATCTGTCGCCATGAAGATGGCACCAAGTAAAAGTCCACCACCACATACTTCCTCAAGCATGTAGATTACATCGAAATGATGTCCTGGTGCAAAAAGGAATATAAGCGCTGCAAATACACCTACATATATTACAGGTATTCTCCAGTTAATAACCTTTCTTGCAAGGAGGTAGATACCACCTAAAAGAAGGCAGATTGCTGAAGTCTCACCGATAACACCACCTGTTGTACCAATAAACATCTTAGCTAATGAAACAACGCCTGTTGATTCTGCACCAGGCTTAAGGAGTGCAAGAGGTGTTGCTCCTGAATATGCGTCTAAAAATCCGTTAGATGTAACAAAATTAGTCATCGGACCTGTATATGCAATAAGAAGGAAACATCTTGCTGCAAGAGCAGGGTTCATGAAGTTCTGTCCAAGTCCTCCAAAAAGCTGCTTAACTACGATAATTGCAAATACACATCCTACGATTTCAAAACCAACATTTAATGTTGATGGAATATTTAATGCAATAAGAAGACCTGTTACTGCTGCACTTAAATCTGTAACAGTAACTTTCTTATGCATGAAATACTGATATAATGCCTCACATGCTACACAAGTAACAATACCGATTACTATACGAAGCAGTGCATCGAGGCCAAAATTAACTATACCAAATATGCTGGCAGGAGTTAAAGCAATAAGAACATCTCTCATTATTGTCTGAGTAGTATTCCCGCTTCGCACATGAGGATTAGTCGATACATTAAAAATCTCACTCACTTTGATTGCCCACCTTTCTACTTCTTTCTTCTGTTAGCAAGTACTGTACTTCTCATAGCCTTAATCTGCTGTGTTAATGGTCTCTTGGCTGGACAGACATATGAACAGCTTCCGCACATTACACATTCCATACCATCGAACTTAGTAAAGCCTTCTTCATCATTACGAGATGCAAAACCGGCAAGTTTTGCTGGAAGAAGGTGTTCCGGACATGCCTCACCACATTTACCACATCTTATACATGCAGAAGACTCTATCTTAGATACGATATCATTCTGGAATACAAGAAGTGATGAACTTCCCTTAACAACAGGTACATCAAGACTGTACATGGCAAATCCCATCATAGGACCACCGGAAATATATTTCTCTGGTTCTCCTACAGGACCACCGGCAGCATCAAGAAGCTGTCTGTAATTAGTTCCTAACCATACATAGAAGTTGCCAGGCTCTTTAACTCCGTCACCTGTTACAGTACATATTCTCTTAGTAAGAGGCTTACCTTCTATAACTGAAAGATAGATTGAGAATATTGTATCAACATTATGTACGATACAGCCTGCATCAGCTGGAAGCATGCTTGAATTAATAGCTCTTCCTGTTGTTGCATATATAAGACTACGCTCTCCTCCCTGTGGATACTTAGTCTTTAATGGCTTAACTTCAATATCAGGCTCAGAAGCTGTAGCTTCCTGCATGATTCTTATTGCCTCAGGCTTATTATCTTCAATACCGATAATTCCCTTAGCATGGTCAAATATCTTAAGAGCAATCTTAAGACCCATAACAACCTTGTCTGATTCTTCTAATAATCTTCTGTAATCAGATGTAAGGTAAGGCTCACACTCTGCTCCATTAACGATAATGTAATCTATGGCTTCAGGATTCTTTGGAGAGAGCTTAACATTAGTTGGGAAACCAGCCCCTCCCATACCTACAACACCAGCAGCCTTGATTCTTTCTAAGATAACGTCCTTAGTAAGATCCTCGAACTTCATAGGTGTATATTCAACTTCTTTGAATTCGCCATCATTCTCGATAATGATAGAATTGCACTTACCGCCTGTAGCCAATGTTCTTGGCTCAATAGCTTTAACAGTACCTGATACAGATGAATGAATGTTCGCAGAAACAAATCCACCTGCCTCGGCTATCAGCTGGCCTGCAAGGACATAGTCGCCCTTGGCAACAACTGGCTTAGCAGGTGCGCCGATGTGCTGTGAAAGCGGGAACACCATCTCTCCTACGGCTGGAAAGAGTTCTTTGATTGGTTTATCCTTAGAAAACTCTTTACCGTCATAAGGATGACATCCACCTTTAAATGTACACTTTCCCATGACATATTTCTCCTTATAAAGTTTTTATTAAATAGTATTTTATCTCAATAAATAGCAAAAATCTACTTTTTTTTGTGTATATATTCCTATATAATAAGAGAAAATGAGTACTTTTTTAACAATCGGTTTGTCTAATCAAACCTAAAAACGAGGATTTTTTATGATAACTATTAATGATACCCTGCACACAAACGCAGACACCGCAATGCTTAAAGCAATATGTCCGGATACCGACAGCATCTGCTTTTTTGATATAGAAACCACAGGATTTTCAAGAAATTATAATATAGTATACCTCATAGGCGCTGTATATTTCCGTAACGGAATATCGCATTATTTACAGTGGCTTGCAGAATCCGATTCCGATGAAGCTTATATTTTATCTGCATTTAATGATTTTTTAAAAGATTTTCATACATTAATACATTTTAATGGGGATGCCTTCGATATTCCCTTTATTACTGAGCGTGCAGCACATCTTAATGTTGCACTTGACCTTTCGCATCTTGAAAGCCTTGACTTATATAAAACTGCCAGAAAATGTAAATCTATTCTGTCACTTTCTGACTATAAGCAGAAAACTATTGAACATTTTCTTGGAATAGAACGTGAAGATATGTATTCAGGCGGTGAACTAATTGATATATACAGAAAATTTGCAGCAAAACCTTCTGATACAGCACATAACGAATACAGGAAGCTTCTCCTTCTTCACAACCATGACGATATAGAAGGAATGCTAAGCCTGCTTCCACTTGTTTCCTATTATGCAATAATTATGAATTCTTACACTGTTGACAATACTGTCATTGATAAAGATGCTGATTCCGATGGAAATGTGAGCCTTCGGCTGATTGCTGAATGTTCTCTGCCCGTAGGCGTACCCGTGGACAGGCATATATGTCTTGACAATATACATATTCTGATTAAGAACCGTACATTAACTCTTGTAATCCCGGTTATATCAGATACTTTGAAATATTTTTTTAAAGACTATAAGAATTATTATTATCTGACATCAGAAGACGAAGCCATTCACAAAAGCATTGCACAATATGTAGACAGTAATAACCGTGTTAAATGCTCTGCTTCTAACTGTTACACCAAAAAGGCGGGCATCTTTCTTCCACTCTATGACAATTGTGATTTAAACATATTTAAAAAAGATTATTCTGACCCGGAAAAATACTGCAGCACAGATGATATACTGTTAAAAAGCACTGACACTACAGAAAAATATATACATTCCGTTATAAATCTGTCTCTTATACACATCTGACGCTGCCGACGACTTA
>ENA-OYDU01000477-OYDU01000477.1-human-gut-metagenome-genome-assembly--contig:-NODE-477-length-12107-cov-13.907567_pt1 | contig 12107 bp, 17 predicted proteins | sample MGYA00243555_ERZ652915 | MGnify/ENA primary metagenome ERZ652915 (study PRJEB26926, sample SAMN06164554) | human gut metagenome | biome: ENVO:00009003; feature: ENVO:2100002; material: ENVO:00002003...
GGTTATTTTGTTATACCCTAAATTACCCTCTGAATTTGTTTTTAAATTTGGAGGGTTTTTATGTTCCTTTTTTCGGGCGGTTGCCCATCTGCTTATATAAAGCAAAGTTTATTTATACATAGCACATCAGGGAATGGCGGGAAGCCAGTTAAAAAAATCCCTGCCAGTGCAACGGTACTTCCCACCATGAAGGTAGAAGTACAATCTCCATACAACAGAATTAGTATTTCCCATAACCGTAAAGGTCACAAAGCCTTTGCGGTTTTTCTTTTGTCGTTTTTGGTTGGAAAGTGCCGCAGGACTATTATTGGTGTTAAGTGTCGTTCGCCGCCTTTCAATCTGGATTTTTATGTTTTCAAAGATTCAGATTGATTGGAGGAAAAAAGAATGGCATATAACAACGGACGTGAGGACAGGAAGTGGCGTATCTGGAAAGAAGCCGAGGAAAAAGTGTTGCGGGAACATGGAGTTGATGAAGCTACCATCGAACAAATCCGTATTGACGACAGGGCAGACTTTAATTCCAACAGGCGGTTTTACCATTGGACAAGCGATTTCGGGGAATACCTTGAGGGAATGCTTTTTGCTTCATGGCGGCTACCTCCTTTAGCCGCCGATTTCAACAGTGATACCGCGTCATTTCATTAGAAGATAAAAAGAAACGGCGGCTTTGATTTTTCAAAGCTGCTGCGGAAATCAAAGAACGACAAGCAACAGTTCTGATTTTGCTCCAATATGGTTATTAGGGGCACAAATTAAAATCAAAAAAGAGCCGATAACAGCAGTATTTCAAACTGCATATTATCGGCTCTGCGTCTGTGCGTCTGGCTCTTTTAATTAAATTATTTCTGTTGTTTTTTGGCTTTATTATATGTATTAGCTAACTGTCCACAAGCTGCTTTAATCTCTCTACCATGAGAAACTCTCATGGTAACTTCAAGTCCTGTTTGCTCTAATTGATGTTTGAACGCAACCATTTCTTGTTTTTGTGGTGCTCTAATTTTTGAATTACTCGTCGGGTTGTATTGCAGCACGTTAATCATAACATTTTTGCCCTTAAACCATTTTGCAAGTTGCCTTATATCTGAGGAACGGTCATTTATACCTGGTAAAAGCAAATACGCAAATACCACTTTTCGATTATGCCTTTGAGAATAGGACAATGCTTGCTTAACAACATCTTCAATAGCGTACATGTGCATATGAGGAATGATACAGTTTCTCGCAGCCTGTGTTGCTGCATGTAAAGATATTGTCAACTGAATTTTTAGATGTTCTTCGCGCAATTTTTTTAATTGATTAACTGGACCAACTGTTGATACGGTAATGCCGTCGGTTGGAAAGTTAAGTCCATTTCTATCTCGAAGAATATGGATTGCTGCAATCAAGTTGTCGTAATTGAATAAAGGTTCTCCCATTCCCATAAAAACGATACGATTTACTTTTTGACGTATCAATACAACCTGCTGCACAATTTCAGACGGTGTTAGATTACGAACAAAACCATTGCGTCCGGACTCACAAAAAATACAGCCAACAGAACAACCAACTTGCGTACTTACGCAAACAGTCCCACCATCTCGCCGTTTAATAAAAACCGTTTCAATATACCTGTTATCTTTCAATTCATAAACATACTTTTCAGTATCGCTACTTTTATAGACTTTTTTTGTTGATATTGATAGATTTTCTTTGTGAAATGGCTGTTTATACAATTCCGTATATAAGGCTCTTGCTTTATCCTCTCCAATTACTTCCGACATTTCTTTGTAAGTAAATCCGTATGGGTCATTCAATATTTCCGTAGGTGTACTTTTAGGTAAGTGTTTCATTTAAATATCCTTCCTTTTCAAAATTAAAAAGTTTGTTTTTCAGAGTTTTTGATTATGATTTCTAGTTTTTCAACATCAACGATATGCGTTAATTTACATTTAGGGCAGAAAAGAGGAAAATTTCTTAATACCGTATTATAAAATACTTGAACCCTCGTCTTTCCGTTACAAATTGGACATTTTATCCAATATTTTTCAAGCATAATATTTCTCCTTTTGCGCAAAAAAATGCAGGTCAATTCTCAACATGAGCATTGACCTGCATTTATACATATAATACTACAACAAAATTAAGGCATAGTTTTTATACTATGTCTATACGTCGTTAGTTTTGTTGTATAGCATACGCAAAATAAGCATGACAAAAAAGCCCATATTGAAAATGGGAAAAATCTTTTTTGATTTCAATGCTTATCGAATACGCATGCTATGTAACATAAACATTCCCCCCCTTTTATATAATATTATATACAAAAGCAGCTTGTTGTCAACATATATATATATGAATTATTTTGGCTAACTGATAGAACTACGTAGACATATCCAAGAAGAAAGGGGAACAGTAAAATGTAATAGGGTGAATAACTATGGCAAAAAGACCAGTACCACGATACGACTTTAAGGCTTTTGGGGCAGCGATAAAGGCAGCGCGTGAGGGATGCAAGGAGAGCCGCAAGAAAGTAGGCGACGAAATGTTTATCTCGCCGCGCTACCTTGCGAACATTGAGAACAAGGGGCAGCACCCAAGTTTACAGATATTCTTTGAGCTGATACAGCGTTACCATATATCCGTAGACCAATTCCTTTTAGAAACGCCGCCGGAGAAGAACACGCAGCGGCGGCAGCTTGACGCGCTTCTTGACGGTATGAGCGATACAGGCATACGGATTGTAACCGCAACGGCAAAGGAGATTTCCGAAGTCGAAAAAGAGGGCGAATAGGAATGTCCGACTTAAAACTGAACAGGATTTAGAAAGCGTTGTAATCTTTTTTGAGGTTGCAGCGTTTTTCTTTTGCGTAAGTTTGGCAAAATCGCTTTTTCTCCGTAGTAGGTGATAAGAGCCTAAAGGATAAAAACATTCGTAGCAAGCATAGGAAGCGGGTACCACTTCCGTATTTTCGCCCTCCCGCGCTGCGGCGCGTCGGTTGAAAATTGCTTGTTGGGAAGTGTCCCAAACCCTCGGAACGGAAAGGAAAGGAGCGAACACATGGACGGACGCAAAAGGACAGTGCAAATCAAATTCAGAGTGACGGAAGCGGAACGGGATTTAATACTGGAAAAAATGAAGCTCGTACCCACCCGGAACATGGCGGCGTATCTGCGGAAGATTGCCATTGACGGGTATATCATTCAGATAGACCACGCCGATATAAAGGCTATGACCGCAGAGATACAGAAAATCGGTGTCAACGTCAACCAGATAGCACGCCGCGTAAACGCGACGGGGAACGCATACCAAGAGGACATAGAGGAAATAAAGGGGGTGCTTGCGGAGATATGGCGGTTACAAAGATTAAGCCTATTAAAAGCACTCTAAGCAAAGCCCTTGACTATATCGAAAACCCGGACAAGACGGACGGGAAAATGCTTGTGTCCTCTTTCGGTTGCTCCTATGAAACGGCAGATATTGAGTTTGAATATACCCTGTCGCAAGCACTCCAAAAGGGGAACAATTTAGCCTTTCATCTGATACAGTCCTTTGAGCCGGGGGAAGTCGATTATCAGAAAGCCCATGAAATCGGAAAGCAGCTTGCCGACGCGGTAACAAAGGGGCAGCATGAGTATGTACTCACGACGCACATTGACAAAGGACACGTCCATAACCATATCATTTTTTGCGCGGTGAACTTTGTAGACCACCATAAATACAATTCCAACAAAAGGAGCTATTACGGCATACGGAACATGAGCGACAAGCTGTGCCGGGAAAATGGCTTGTCCGTTGTCGTCCCCGGCAAGGGCAGCAAGGGAAAGAGCTATGCGGAGTACCAGGCAGAAAAGACGGGTACAAGTTGGAAAGGCAAGCTGAAAACCACTGTTGACGCGCTTATCCCCCAAGTTTCCAGTTTTGAGGAATTGCTAACGCGGTTACAGGCGGCGGGCTATGAGATAAAGCCGGGGAAATATGTATCATGCCGCGCCCCCGGACAGGAACGCTTCACCCGCCTTAAAACCCTCGGCGCAGACTATACAGAGGAAGCCGTAAGGGAACGGATAGCGGGCAGACGGACAAAGGTGGCGAAAGCTCCCAGAGAGCAGCGCGGCGTGTCGCTGCTTATCGACATTGAGAACAGTATCAAGGCAGCGCAGAGTAAGGGCTATGAACAGTGGGCGAAAATCCACAATCTGAAACAGGCAGCTAAAACAATGAATTTCTTGACGGAACATAAGATTGAGCAGTACGCGGATTTAGTCAGCCGGATTGAGGAAATGGCAGCGGAAAGCGGACAGGCGGCAGACGCATTGAAGAACGCCGAAAAGCGGCTTGCGGAAATGGCGGTGCTTATCAAGAATGTTTCCACCTATCAAAAGACAAAGCCTGTCTATGACGCATACCGCAAGGCAAGGAACAGGGAGAAGTACCGCGCCGGACAGGAACAGGCAATTATCCTCCATGAAGCCGCCGTAAGGTCACTGAAAGCGGCGGGCATTGCGAAGCTCCCGAACCTCGCCGCGCTGCAATCGGAGTATGAAGCCCTCCAAGCGCAGAAAGAAGCCCTTTACGCCGACTATGGAAAATTGAAAAAGAAAGTCCGGGAATATGATATTATCAAGCAGAACATTGACAGCATTTTACAGGCAGACAGACAGCCGGAACGGGAAAAGGAAACAGAACGCGGATAAGGATAGCAAAATCCCCGCCGCTGTGCTATGATAGGGCTATCAAAAAGCAGAGGAGCGTTGAGCATGGAAAACCAGAAAATGCCGGAATATGAAACCATACGCGCCGCCGTTGCCGGGGAGAAATGGGCGGTGGAGAAAGTCGTGGATTGCTACAAGGACGAAATCGACAGGCTATCGACGGTAGCGGTCAGACAGCCAGACGGAAGCACGAAACAGGAAATCAACGAAGATATGCGCCAGTCTATCACAAAGAAGCTGATAGAAGCCCTCCCGCAGTTCCCGCTTGAAGAAATGGAAAAGGGAAATGTCAGATAGGCAAAAAAAGAACAGGGCGCGGAAGCCAGTATATGACTTCCGCGCCCTGTCTTTTTATGGGTGCTGTTTTCGTGAATGTTACGCAGTAGAACGCCATTTTCGGGGGTAAAGGTATAAAGTATCGCCTATCCGATTTTCACGCCCGGAAAGCCCTGTAAATCAAGGGATTTTCCGCACCTACTGCGTAACAGGGGTGCGTCTTTTCCTCATGCGCTCGGCAGCTTGTCTGCGGGTGATACGCTTCCGGCAGACGGGGCAGTATTTGACACTGTTAGAGGTTGACGCAAAGAACGCGCCGCACTCGGTACACTTCTTCTTGTCCCCTGTCTGGTAAAGCTCCGCATAGAGTAGCCTGTCGGCGGGAAGCACCGCAGCCCGGAACCACTTGCAGAGAAGCGAATAGGAAATGAGCTGCGGACAAACGCACTCGTCCCCGTCGTCCAGTAAGATACAGTTCCCGTTATCATAATTGCAGCACGTCCGGCGCACAAGGGCGTTGACTTTCCGGCTCTGGGGCGGCGTCAGCCGCTTAACCCCGTTCATACTTCATCAGCGGCGTAAATGGGAAGCTCTGCAAATTCCGCTTCGGTCAAAGCGTCCACTTTGGAAAGGGTGCGCTTTGCAAGCTCCCGCATATCCGCGTCCATGTAGGGCAGCGCGGCGTTGACATTCTCAATCAAAGCCCGCTTGCCGCCCTCGTTGTAAATGCTCAAAAGGTTTGTTTCTTCAACAGTCAGTCTAATCATGCTCATACCTCCATATCGTGATTTTTTGTTTTTGCCGCCGCCTTTTTCGGGGCGGTCTTTGCCTTGTCTGCTTTAAGCTGCGCCCGGATAGAGGGGCGGGGCTTCCTTATCTTCCTGTCCCGGTTCTCCCCCTTGTCAATCAGCGCATACGTCCCATGTCTGCCCTCGATTTTGGAAAAGGCAAGGGTCTTGTAGGGCAGCATGGAGAAAAGGCGGTCAGTGTCCTTTGTGGCTGCAAGCTGCATGAACGCCGGGGAAAGCTCTACCATGAAATGGGTCTTGTTGGGGCTGTTCGGCGTGTCGTGCCGCTTCATTTCCCGTACAATGCGCCGCGCTTCCGTTTCAATCAGCCCGTCCCGCAATGCGGCGATATGCGCCTTGAAATCCCCCGGCGGAAGCTGCTCCCGGCTGCGCCGTTCTTCCTGTAAGAGCGATTGCAGCGCGTCCGGGTCGTTGGGTACGGCTTCAAAGCGTTCAAACTTTCCAAGCTCATAATCGGGATTGCCGTTGAAAAACTGTCCGGCGGGTATCTCCCGTTCCCCATGCTCATAAATCAGCTTCACCGTATCGGCGGGCAGCTCCTTTTCCTTGACGCGCTCATAATGTTTAGCGTAGTCCAGTTCGTACAGATTGCCCTTGATTTTCCCGCGCTCCGTCCCCGTTAGCTCGATTGCATAGGCAAGGACGCGGTCGCTCGTCTGCTCCATGTAGAAACGCCATGTGTTGTGGGGCGCGGTGTCTTTGAGGAAAACGTCGCGCTCCCGGAAGCAATGCGTCCCGGACGGGCGGCAGAACCACAAAAGGGTCTTGTCCTCCTTGCGGGGGCTTGCCGCCGCCTTTGCGATAATCTCCTTGTCAATCTCCAAGTCGCTCTGGTAAAAGCCTGTGTTCTGCTTCATAACCGCATTGAGGGAAGCGAACAAATCCACGTTCTCAAATTTACTCTGTTTCGGCATGGGTCAGCTCCTTTCCAAATCCTGTAATTTCTGCTTTGCGTTTTTCTTCTGCGCCTTTTCCTTGTCAGCCCTAAGCTGCGCCCGGATAGAGGGCTTCTTTTCCGGCTTCGCTTCCTTGCCGCGCTCTTTGTCGGCTTTGACCGCGTTAGCCAGGTCAACAAGGGAAATTGTTTCTCCCGCCTTAACCTTTGCTTCCAGTTCGTCAACGGTAGGGGTGTTGTTGATGATACCGTCAAAGTTGTTGTCGTTCTGCTCTACGGTGTCCTCGATATGCTTCAAGGGGTTTGCCTTTTCCGGCTGCTCTGCGGCAACAGCAAACGCCCGCGTCCCGTTCCCCATAATCAGATACTTTCCGTCGTCCGACTGGTGGTGAAAGCCATATCCGGCGGCTTCTATCTGCTCCCGGCTCATGGCGGTCACATGGAAAGTCCCCCTCGGTGTCTGGATTGTTTCGCCCGTTGTCAGCTCGTCCGGGGTAAGCTGCTTCTGCTCCTGTAAAAACTCCGGCACTTGCCGGAAGCCTACGCTGTCAACGTAATGCGCGGTGTCCTGTCCGTTCTGATGAAGCACTACCACGTCCGAAACGGAAAGGCTGTGTCCCTTAAAATCTTTTGGGTGGTCGATATTGAAGCGGGTATAAATATCTTCAAGGGAAGTTTCCGGCGCAAGGGGCGCGGAATAGACAAGCTCATAGTTCGCTTTATCAACCACATTTCCCGCCGCCTGCAGGCGGTCGTAAGGCTCAAAGCGGAAGTCCCTTGTTTCGTCCCCGCCCTTTATCTGGTAAATGGAAAAGGTGTCCTTGTCCTGTCCGGTGGTCTGCGCCGTTTCCTGTGCCTTTGCGTAAAGCTGCTTTACGTCGCCCTCGGTCAGCTCGCCGCTTTTGAGCTGCCCCATAAGCTCGCGGCATTTCTCCGGCGTTCCCGTATAAAGCACGTCGCCCATTTTCGCCCGCCCGTTCTCCTGTGTCACATAGGCTTGCAAGAGGTGGCTGTTTTCCCGGCTGTCGCTGTAAGGGTTCCGGCGCACTCTGTAAATCGTTTCCGGGGTAAAGGCTTCTTTCGGGGCTGCTTCCGGCTTTTCTTTCCCGGCTGTATCTGCTTTTTTCGGGGCTTCCGGCTGTGGCGCGGCTTCTTGTCCCTCTCTGGTGGGCTGCTCCTGTCCGGCGGTCTGCTCCTTGTCCTGTGCCTTTTGCAGCTCCGCAAAATTCGCGTCTATGGAATTGATAATCTCGGCGGCTGCGCTGCGTATCGTTTCAAGGGAGCTTTTCAGCTCGGACAGCTCCCGCCCGCTGCTCCACCCGGCGACATAGCCGAAAGAATAGTCCGACGTGTCAAGCCCGTAATGTTGGCAGACGGTATAGGCGACGCTTTCCGCTTCGACTTCGCGGGTGCGGCGGTCAACGCGGGGTTGCTCGTCCTTTGGCGCGTTGAGGTCAATGTCGTGCAGCTTCGCATGGGCGATTTCGTGAATGGCGGTCTTTAAGGTCTGTAATTCGCTCATGCCCTCGTTGATAGCAATGAGGTATCGTCTATCCCTGATCCGTTTCGCCGAAAAATATGGTGTCTCAAAAGCAGCAATTAAATATAAGACAAACCGCCAGTATATTTATCGTTGGAAGCGCCGCTATGACGGCACAATAGAGTCTCTCCGCGATCGTTCACGCCGTCCCCATCACCATCCCAATCAGCATACACCTGAAGAAATCAAGCTGATCCAAGATATGCGTAGGCGCAATCCCCATTCTGGTCTGGTTGTCTTTTGGGTCAAACTTATGCAGCGCGGTTATAAACGTTCCATCCCAGGATTGTATCGTTTTCTGAAGAAACAGGGAATCTTGGCTCAAAAACTTCCGAATCCCAAATATATTCCGAAGCCTTATGAGCAGATGAAATATCCCGGACAGCGTATCCAGGTCGATGTGAAATTCGTTCCTGCATGTTGTCTTGTCAATAATGCGAAAGGAAAGAAATTCTATCAGTATACCGCCATTGATGAGTACTCCCGCTGGCGGTATGTGGAAGCTTTTGAAGAACACAGCACCTATTCATCCGCACAGTTCCTCAAGCATCTGATCCAACGCTTTCCTATGCCAATCGAATGCGTTCAGACAGACAACGGCGTGGAGTTTACAAAGCGCTTTTCCACTTCCGGCAAAGAAACATTGACTTTATTCCAACGGACTTTAAAAGAACTTGGCATCCAACATAAACTGATCCGACCCTTTACACCACGTCATAACGGAAAAGTGGAACGCAGCCACCGCAAGGATAATGAACGTTTTTATACCTCGCATACTTTCTATTCCTTTGAGGATTTTTCCAAGCAGCTTCAAACCTATAACCGTAGGGATTATAACCAGTTTCCCATGAGACCTCTGGGGTGGAAATCACCACAAACTGTTCTGAGGGAATTTATTGATCGGGGTGTAACATATGTTTGACAAACCTACAGTCTTTTATTTTTTAAAGAGTGATATATATTAAGTGTATACAAAAGCATGCGCATTCTTTTAAAGTTGTCTATAAATCTTAAATTCCTCAAGAAAGGAGGAAAATCATGAAAAAAATTAAACGTTGTATAGCAATTATTTTGTCAATGGTTTTAGGATTTTCGATGTCAACAGTATCTTTTGCTAGTGAAAGGTATAATCAAAATGACAATTCGAAGGGGACTTGTAGTAAAGAAGATGTTGACTTATCCAATGGTGGTTATACTATAATTTATGAAGATGGAGAACTATATATAGTTCCTTCTCAAGAAACACGAATGGGTGGCGGAATTGGATACTGTACTGTAAAAAATAAGACTTTTTCATATTCTATGACAAGAAGTCAAGCAGAGGCAGCTCTTAAAGCAATAAATGTGGGAGAGGGTGCGACTAAAAGTTTAGGGACTTTACTGCTAGCTGCTTTAGGTGGTCCTGTTGGTTCGGTTGTTGGACTCAGTGTTTCTGTAATTCTTAATTTTATCGGCGGAGAGAGTACTTACGTTAGTCATTTAAAATCATTTCTTAATTCGGGTAAATCTGTAGCATATTTTAAGTTTGACACACATTGTGTGAATAGAGGAACTATGTATGGAGATCCAATGTATGATTACGTGGTAGATAACGTAAGAATGACTTATTAAAAAATTGCATGAAAAGAAAGTATTGGGCGTTATTAGTTTTTGCGTTAATAATAGTATTGCAGTGGATTGGATTAGGATTTCATGGTCAAATAAGGTTTATTTTTTTGATAATTATATTAGTTCTAATTGTTTTATTTGCAATATTATTGCGAAAATAGCAAAAGTGATTTGTGAATAGTGAGGTAAAGGAACAAGGTGAAGCCGATACACTTAGGGCAGTCCTTTACGGAACGGACACAGCCAGTACCGCAATGATACATAAGAGGGCTTGAAAGAAGGTCACAAACCTTGCAAGTCCTCTTGTTTATTCTATGTGTCGAGCCCGTCTATGTGTCAGATTGCATTTTCTGATAGACTGTTTCTTTTCGTGACTTATCAAAGAAAGTTCTCCTGTCGGGTATGTTCCAATTGTTTATTTCGGATATAAGCGTCTAATTCACAATTATATTCGTAGAGGCGAAAGACTACTTTGTTCTAAAAGGTATTTCTATATCTCTAATGAATCTTCCGCGTTCACCCACATCTGCAAATTTCCATCAAGATATAATCTTGCATATTCAAGTGGTTCATCAACTGCAAGTGAAGTTAATGCACAGTCTGATCCGGGAGTGGTTTTTAAATTCTTTTCTGCTTCCCAACAATCAATGCGAAGCATATAGCCAGCACTGGTATAAACATCAATACTGTTTCTGTGTGGATTGTATTCTGCAAATATCGTTCTCATCGTATCCTATCTCCTTATCATTCAATCAATCATCAGATACAAAAATCAGAAGCATTTCAATCAGTTCACCATGTCACTTTTATTTTGTGTTATACTGTTTTATATGATTTTCTTGCCCTTGTATTTGCCCTTATCAGAATTCGTAAACACTGATGGGACGATATAACACAAGGGAAAGAATAAGGGAAAGCTCATCTGCGATAAATCCAGTGTTTTCAAGGGTTGGCAGAGAATTTAATAACAAGATATAACAGTTATCAAATCTCTTAAAACAGGTGAAATCTCAATCGGAAGTTGTAAAGGAGCGTTATGCAATGGAAAAAAGAAAAATTGTTCGTAGGATTATATTGGCAGTATTGCTGGTTTGTGCGGTGTTTTTGATTTATTCCATAGTAACAGACCCATTAGGCGAACATGATATTATGCTTGCCCTTGCTGTTACCGCTGGATTTATTGCATTAGAGCAGGACAAGCGAAAAGAGAGATAAATCTCAGCTTGTATAATCGGAAGTTGGAGATGTAAAATAAATTTGAATTTTGACAGAAAGAAGGATTGTTATGAAGCTTATCAATACCAGAAAATTCACATGGATAATTTGCATTATAGGATGTTTGCTTGCTCTTGTGAGCATATTTTTCTTACCGAGTATTATTCCAGTACATTTTGCAAATGGGATTGCGGATGATTATGGAAGAAAAATCCAAATATTCTTATTTCCTATATTACAAGTGCTTATCACATTTTTGACAGGACGAGAAAAAGTAAAATATTTCCTGACACATTCAAAAACTTTCTTAACGGACATCCAGTTTAATTGGATGATAGATGGTGTACTTTTATTGGTAATGTTTGCAGAAATATGGATTATCTATGCTTCATTTGCATAGAAATATTATTTGAACAACTATCAGCTTGTCGAGCTAGAAGTTGTCAAACTGAAATGTAAATGGAGGGTTATGTAAATGAAAAAAATTGGAATAGTTTTACTCATACTTATTTCACTTACAGGTACATTGTTAGGATGCGGAAAACAAGATGTGAATAAGGACTTGGAGAGCATTGATGCGTCGGAAATCAAACAAATCGAACTTACAGGAACTACAGGTGGGAAAGACGGTAATTATTCGTATTTTTTTTCAGATAAAGAAGTTGTTGAGTTTATAGATTTATTGAATCAAGTGAAACTTGGTGACATAGTAGATGAAAACAAAGCATTATCAAGTGGAGCTGTTTCTTATTACACAATCTATTTTGCAACAGATGAAACGCTGACAATTAGTCCAGGAAAATATTTTGAAGTTGAGGACACATATTATGAATTTGATAATTATGATGAATTGTGGGATGAATTTATAGTATTTAACAGCATAAAGTAAGTTTCGGAAAATTCTGATTTGTAGACGGAGGTACACAACATGAAAAAAATCAGCTTAGTGGTTTTTCCGGCTTTAACAATAGTGTTAGAAGCATTACCACTGGGAGCAGTTTGTACTTTTGCTCCATCTCCAACAGAAAGAGTAAGAGAAACATTTTCATACTTTAGCCTTATACCGTTT
>ENA-OYDU01000478-OYDU01000478.1-human-gut-metagenome-genome-assembly--contig:-NODE-478-length-12097-cov-13.035708_pt1 | contig 12097 bp, 9 predicted proteins | sample MGYA00243555_ERZ652915 | MGnify/ENA primary metagenome ERZ652915 (study PRJEB26926, sample SAMN06164554) | human gut metagenome | biome: ENVO:00009003; feature: ENVO:2100002; material: ENVO:00002003...
TTGAAGGCATCACGGCGCTCATGACAGGATACAATGAAGTGCATGATATAATACCAACCATTTAAGTTTATAATATATGAAATCAGAAAAAGAAACCATTTATGACTATGCTGCAGAACTGAAGCTTCTGGCCTTTAAAGAGGAACTGGAATGCACCCTTTCATTGGCAGCTGAAGAAAACTGGAACCATCTGCAGTTCTTGACGGAATTGCTTGGAAAGGAAAGCGCCAGGAGAAGGGAGTGTAGAAGAAGATCAAGGATAAGATCTGCGGGATTTCCACAAATGAAGTATCTGCATGAGCTTGTTATGGAAGACATGCCCAAAGAGGCACAGGTAATATTACCTGAATTGGAGACACTGGACTTCATCAGACAGGGAAGAAACCTGGTCCTGTATGGAAATCCGGGAACGGGAAAGACGCATATTGCTACGGCTTTGGGAATAAAGGCCTGCCAACAGGACTTTACCGTATTGTTTACTTCAGTGCCGGTCCTGCTTACCCAGATAAGGGAGGCTAAATCAGCAAAGACACTGAGGACGCTACAATTAAGGTTTGAAAAATACGATCTGGTCATCTGTGATGAGTTCGGATATGTCAGTTGTGACAAGGAAGGAGGAGAACTGCTTTTTAACCACCTGTCGTTAAGAGCCGGAAAAAAGGCTACAATCATTACTACTAATTTGGCTTTTAACAGATGGAATGAAATCATAAAGGACAAGGTGCTTGTGGCGGCAATGGTTGACAGGCTTACACATAAAGCTTATCTGGTTAATATGACCGGACTGTCTTATAGGCTTAAGGAAACACAAAAAATGAGACAAGATAAATGAATATTTTAAACTTATAGTAATTTTGTAACAAGTTATGGATGGAGCTCTTTTCAATTAGAATACAGCGCACTTTTCAATTAGTATCTACAGTATATGTGGTACAAGGTTAGAGAGCTTCAGTCAAAAGGATTAAACAAGACACAGATCGGGAAGCACCTGGGAGTGGACAGAAGCACCGTGCGGAGATATCTGCAGATGTCCCGGGAAGATTTTGTAAGGAGGCGGAATTCGCATCGCAAATACACGCTGAAACTGGCAGGATACGAGGAGTATGTGCGGGGAACTCTGGAGGAATATCCGTATATATCGGCCGCAAGGATACATGACTGGCTTAAGGAATGCTATCCGGATTTCCCGGAAGTGTGCGACAAGACCGTATTCAATTTTGTAGAAAAGGTGCGCTGCAAATATGGCATCGGAAAGAAGTCGGAGGCCAGGATACGCAGGGACTATGAGAAACTGCCGGACACCCCCTACGGGGAGTATGCGCAGGCGGATTTCGGGGAGAAATGGATGTCAGCGGGAAACGGCAGAAGCACGAAAGTCTATTTTTTTGCGATCGTCCTGGCACGTTCACGTTACAAGTTCACCTTTTTCGCCCGCCGCCCTTTCGACACGGAACTCGCCATCTATGCACATGAGTGTGCTTTTGAGTATTTCGGAGGGAAACCGGAAAAGATCCTTTATGACCAGGACAGGGTGCTGATCTCCCGGGAGAACCTGGGGGACCTGATGCTGACAAGGAAGTTCCAGACGTTTGTCAGGGAGCAGCATTTCCAGCCGGTGTTCTGCCATAAGGCCGATCCCGAGTCCAAAGGCAAGGTCGAGAACGTAGTGAAATATGTGAAGGAGAACTTTCTGGTGGCACGTGTGTTCCGTGATATTGACAGTCTGAACAGGGAGGCCCTCGAATGGCTTGAAAGGACGGGGAACGGGAAGGTGCACGGGACCACCCGTCTTGTTCCCCGGGAAGAGTTTGCCGTGGAGAAAGGCTTTCTCATGCCCTATCATGGGACGCCACAACCACCGCAGGAGGAGATGAGGGAATACCATGTACGCAAGGACAATACAGTGCAGTACAGGGGGAATTATTACAGCCTGCCATGCGGAACTTACCGGAGCGGGCAGACAACCGTCTGGCTGCAGGAAACGGAAGGGAATGTGGAGCTGTACAACAAGGATACGGGGAAACTCATCTGCCGGCATGCGCTCTGTACCAGAAAGGGAAGGACCGTTTATGACGACTCCCACAGAAAACCGAGAAACACCGGAGTGAAGATAGCCGAACGCATCCTTGTCCATGTGTCGGGCAACAGGGAGGTGGCCATGTGGATGGATAATCTGAAAAGGAGGAAGGAACGTTATTACAGGGATAATCTGGAGGTGATCCTGCGCATAATTCCCGGATATGACAAGAATACACTGATAGAGGCCATACGGATATGTCTGGACAAAGGCATCTATAACGGGGACTCGGTTAAAAGCCTGTGTGAATATGTGTGCAGGGGAAAGGAAAATGGAACAGAAATATACGGACTGGAGGATCGCCTGCCCCGACAAGGCGGATTGATACAGTCTTATAACGAAATACTCAGGGATTATGACAAGACATAAGAAGGAACTCATGGAATGTGCACGTATGCTCAAGCTGGGCAATCTGACCGAACATCTGGAGGAACTGCTGCATCAGGCCCAGGAAAAGCAGCTGACCTATCCGGAGTTTCTGCTCGCCTGTCTCAGGGAGGAGGTCCGGAACAGGAAAGACCTATATTGCCGCCGGACTTGTCCATGAGGCGGTGAAAGCCGGATACAGGGCATATATGGTTACGCTGGAGGACCTTCTGACCTGTCTGAAGACAAGGGATGTTTCCAGGCATGCGATGAAAACCTACAAACGGATCATGAAGGCACAGCTGCTGGCCATTGATAATGCCACACTCTTTCCCTTGAAAAGAGAAGATATCATGTTGCTGTTCAAACTGGTGAATGAGTTTCAGGAAAAGACATCGCTTATCGTTACAGCCAACTACTCCCTTACAGAGTGGCTGGCAATACCGGGAGAGGAAGCTGTCGCAGCGGCATTGCTTGACAGACTGCTCTACTGTTGTGAGATTATACAACTGTCAAGAAACAGCTATCGGATGGAAAACAGGAAAACAATTTTTAGCAATCGGAGTGAAGATACGGACACTTTAAAAGAGTTAACAACTGTAAAGTAATATCCTGCTAAAAGTGGGATATATTAAATTACATAAAAATGAGGTGTGTAAATTTGCAAGGTACACTCATTTGTATATCGGTTGTGCTTTTCATCCATATTACGATGGTAGAGCAAAGTTAGCAATAAACCTTCGATAAAAACAAAATTATCCTGTTAATTCTTTCTCTTATATGCTATGAGCTTGCCTTATATGCAATCGCCCTCCACCGTCAGACCAAATGGCAAAAAGGGAAAGTTGCCATAGATATGAAATTCACGGACAAACACCCCTATGCTGTCCGACCGGAAAGAAACTTTCAACTGCAAAGTATCTCCCGAAGCAGCATGAAACTTGGAGCATCTCGTTTCCGGACAATCCCAAGAAGAAACAATGTAATAAATATGTAAACTGTCACTTCCCATGTTTTTATAGATAAAAACACCACCACTAAAAAAGTCGAACAAACAAATCGCCAAGCAATCTTTTTCATTTATTTCTCCTTATACGATTCCCCCTGAAAAATCCTTCAAAAGCTTCAGCCCTTCCGCAAACCCTTTGCAGAAGGGCGTTCCGGCTGAAGGATCACACCGGAAAAAGGTTTCAGGCTGCGGAAGAATCCTTCAGCTTCACCAGCCGGTACACATTGCCATACTCGGTATGAACACGCTGTATCCCCAATGCAACCATCATCCTGCCCAAGCGGTTCGGAGTCACCCCGCGCATGGCAGCCGGATAATGTTTCTGCAAATAATTGAACAAATCCGTCGTGGTATAGGGCTTGGACAACTCCCCTTCCTGCGGCATCCGGAAACAACGCAAAAACAATTCCTGTTCGGCAGGCATTTTATAAAAATTCCGGTTGCTGTGCTGTATCTCCTTTTCTTCCTCTTCCGAGAACCAGTAACGCTCTCCTCCGGCCAGCTCCGCTTTCAGCTGGGCGAACAGCTGCGCATGATCGGGCGGTGTACAATCAATCTTATCATCCACTTCCGCACAGAGGAAACGGCGGCTTCCTGTGGGATCAGTCAGCAGATCCGTCATATTGGACGTACCGATGAAAGAGGCGATACGAGGCAGATGACTGAATGCCGGACGATGTGCCCTGCGGAAAGTCAGTGTGGTCATCTGCATCAGATTCTTTAAGGCAGGCATCTGTCCGGCACGGTACTTGTCGAACTCATCCATATTGATCAATCCGAAAAGCGAAAGTTTCTGTTCACATCCACTCTCGCTCGTCAGGTCGAACTTGTCTATATAATAAGGTGTAAGTTCCTTAGGCATCAAAATCTTGCAAAAAGAAGACTTGCGCTTCCCCTGCTCACGGCTCACCAACATAGGCGCCACCGCATTGGCGCAATCCTGCGCCTGCCCCAGCCATTGGGCGGCAACACCCAGCATCCAACGGTGAAACCCTTTCACCCACATCGGCTTACGCGATATACGCACGGCCAGCGGAGTTACACGATCCACTCCGTCCCACTGAGGCAAGTGGCTCATATAATGTAGAAAAGGATGATAGTTTTCCACCTTTCTGGAATGGAGCAGACGGCTCACATCCTTATCCCAGCAGTTGATGCCACCGGAACGCGCCTCCAGACAGAATGTATTCAAATCGCGTTGAGCCACTATACCATACTCTTCATCCGGCATCTCTTTCCCACGATACTCCGTCTGTTCGGTGAGAAGGTTATAACGGAAATTATACCGTGCAGTCAAAAAGCACTGCAAGGCCTCCAGCATATTCTCCGGTTTCTTGCGCCCCGATTTGCCAAAAGTCGCCTTTTCATCGATAGTTTCTGCCATGCCAGCTGTTTCGACAGCCGCTGGGAGAACAATTTCATCCACCGTTTCCGTAGCCGTTGAAGGCAACACCCCTTCCGCATTTCCGGTTTGCCCCACCGACTGCCCGGTAACCGGAGCCGTGCTTTTTCCCACGCATCTCCTCATTTTCATACTCTTTTTGCACCAACTCAGTAATTTTTCCACTAATTTTTTCATCCTTTTTCATTATTTGGGGTTGTGTAATATCACAAAGATAACACTCAAAACACCCTTTTACAAGCATTTACCCCACACTACCGCAAAAAAGTGACTAAGCGAAAATAACTGGGAAATTATTCGTTTTTATCAAGACTATTTCATACTTTTGCACCGTCAAGTTAATCGTTTCACTAGAATGATGAAATTTCATCACCTAAGTGATACAACTTCATCACTAGAGTGATATGATTTCATCACTAAAGTGAAACGATTAACTTGAAAGGAAGTTGCAGCAAACTCTTCCGTACAAGAAAGCATAAACAACCGGATAAAAACAAATAAGCGAATGGCTATCAAATTTGAATTTTATGAATCACCCAATACGATAGGTACGCGCAAGAAGCGCTATCACGCCCGTGTAGTAAACTGGCAGCGCATCAACACCGACTATCTGGCACGGGAAATACAGTACGGCTCCTCGCTCACCGTGGCGGACATCAAGGCAACCATTATCTCGCTCAGCGAGAAACTGGCCTACTACTTGAAGGACGGTGCCCGGGTACATATCGAAGGGATAGGATATTTCCATATATCGCTTACCTGCCCCGAGACACGGACACCAAGCTCCACACGTGCCAACAAGGTGAAATTCAAATCGGTGACATTCCGTGCGGACAAATACCTGAAGCATCAGTTGAGCGACGTCAAGACCGAGCGTTCGAAATACAAGCCGCACTCCATGCCGGTAACCAAAGAGAGTATAGACGAAGCACTGACGGAATACTTCTTGACAAACAGCGTGCTGACACGCCGGAAGTTTGAATCGTTATGCGGACTGACACGAGCTACCGCGGGACGTTATATCGCTCAGTTGGCGAAAGATAAAAAACTGCGCAATATCTCCATTCCGCGCAACCCCATCTATGAACCGATGCCGGGATTCTACGGAAAAGAGAAATTGCCCGAACCGGAGAACGAAACGGAAAACGTATCGGCAACAAACGACACGGACCTGACAATAAAGTAAATATACAACGAAACAATATAATAGAAAACTTCTACAAACGAAGCTCAAACCATAAAGAGCTGAAACTTCTACACTAGGCTGAAGGAATTCCGGGAGGAAATCCTTCAGCCGCTTTTCTTTATTGACGGGCGTTTGCGAAGGGGCTGAAGGATTTGAAGGAAAAAACAAGGGAAACTCAGGGAGAGGTACTTTTCAGCCCACCAGCCATACCAGCATGGGCAAGTAATCCTTTAAGGAAACACGAAGCAGCTTCAATGCCTGCTGGATGCGGTAAGCCACCGTCTGTGGCGACACATCCAGCACTTCAGCAATTTCTTTATAACTCAGTTCCTTAAAGCGATGCATCACAAAGGCTTCCCGATAACTGTCGGGAAGAGCAGCCATCGCCTCTTTTATTTTCCGGTCCAATTCCTCAAAACGACCATAGTCCACTTCACACAATGCCGCCTGTGTCCGCTCATAAAAGGCAGCTTCCGCCTTGGTTTTCACCTGTTCCCGCGTCAAGTGGTTCAAGACCCTCCGATAAGTCATTTTGAACAAATACTGATTCAATGAAGACTCGATTATCAAATCCCCACGATTCTCCCACAGCCATAACATCACCTCCTGAACAATCTCTTCGGCATCTTCCAGCGACACCAAGCGGTGAGCATAGGCACACAGCATAGGATAGTACCTTCTGAATAAATGGTCAAAAGAATTACCATCCCCCTGTCGGAGAGCATTAAACAAAGACAAGTCTTCCACGGTATGATTCATAGTATAATAACTGTTTTCCTTGTGTACAAAGATAGTTGTTTTTATCGGAAAAAACTTTTTTTTAAAAAAAAGCATTTTTCGTTTAGATACCTTTCATTCTCGCTTGTCTTAATAATATAAAGGAAAACATTAAAGTATAATTCATGGAAAACCATACCGATATAGAAACTTTGTTGACCAAGTATTTCGAAGGAAACACCACTCCGCCGGAGAACGAACAGATAGAAGCCTGGCTGAATGCCGATGAGGAGCATTTGCGTATAGCCAAGCAGCTGAATACGCTCTATCTGGCTGTAGACACACAGCACATCACAAAGAAGATAGATACGGAAAAGGCATTAGACAAGGTAAAAAGCAGAACAAAAGTTAGAAACCTGTCCTGGTGGGGATGGACACAACGCATTGCGGCCATCCTGTCCGTTCCCCTCCTGATAGGTGTATTGGCTCTGTATCCGGACAGACAGCAGCCGGTAGTCACCGCTCAGATGGTGGAAATAAAAACCAATGCAGGCATGACTACCTCCGTCCTGTTACCGGACAGCACGGTAGTTCACCTCAATTCGGAATCCTCCCTCCGCTATCCCACCTTTTTTGCCGGCGATGTACGCCAAGTGGAATTAAACGGTGAAGCTTATTTCGATGTGACCCAACATCCCCGGAAACGATTCATCGTTTCCACCCCTCACCATTCGCAGGTGGAAGTGTACGGAACAAGTTTTAATGTGGAAGCATACGGTAATGAAACTCCCATTTCCACCACGCTTATCGAAGGCAGCGTAGGGTTTATTTATAAGAATAGCAAAGGAAAATTTCAAAAGAGTATGCTCTCCCCCAGACAGAAGCTGGTTTATTCTCCACAAACCGGAGATATCAAGTGCTACGCTACCTCGGGCGAATCGGAGATTTCATGGAAAGACGGCAAGCTTATCTTTAATGACACTCCGCTGGATGAAGTGCTGCACATGCTTGGCAAGCGGTTCAATGTGGAATTCGTATTGTCCAACAAGGGGCTGAAAGGCTGTTCGTTCACAGGAACATTCACCCATCAGCGTCTAGAGCGTATTATGGAATATTTCCGGATTTCTTCCCACATACGCTGGCGTTACATTGACAGTGCAGATATAAAGACGGAAAAGCTGAAAATAGAAGTGTACTAATATACGTTTAACCCTTAATTTAAATACTAGAAAAATGAACAGACAACAGGCTCCCTAAACAAAAACATACGGGAGGATATTGGCGTATCACCCCGTATGAAAAAATCATCTTTCCATGCTTGTTTGGCGACAAGCAAAGACAACATTTTATTCACTTTATCTCAATTACAAAATTATGAAAATTTATTTTAGCGTCCAATTATTATGGATGATAAAGTCGTGTAGGTTAATCTTAAATAAAACTCCATTACCTATGAAACTGAGTGTACTCTTTTTAATCTGTTCGCTAAGTATGACTTATGCGGCAGAGTCGTATGCGCAAAAGACCATGATCAGTCTTGAAGTGCGTAATGAAACAGTTGGCACTGTGTTGGAAAAGCTGAAAAAAGAATCGGGGTTTGATTTCTTCTTCAACAATAAACACGTAGATCTGAAACGTATTGTATCAGTTTCGGCAAACAACAATAATATCTTCAAGATATTGGATCAGATTTTCGCAGGAACGAATGTGAAGTATTCAGTGCTTGAAAAGAAAATCATTCTTTCTACTGAGATTGTGCAAGGAATACAGCAAGAACAAAATAAGGTGACAGGTATTGTGAAAGATGCGAATGGCGAACCGATAATCGGTGCCAATGTCATCGTAAAAGGCCAGTCAACTGGTACAATCACAGATATAGACGGGCGGTTCGTTCTGGATACTCCCAAAGATGCCGTTTTACAGATTACTTATATCGGGTATGTTTCTCAAGAAGTGAAAGTTTCTGGAAAGAAAGAACTTAATGTTGTATTAAAGGAAGATACTGAAACTTTGGAAGAGGTAGTAGTCGTAGGATATGGCGTACAAAAAAAGGCCAACCTGACAGGAGCAGTAAGCAGTGTAAAAATGGATGAAATATTGGGTGATCGTCCTGTCACTTCGGTTAGTAATGTACTGATGGGAGCAATGCCGGGACTGCAGGTAACAGGCACATCAGGCCAACCCGGTGCTGAAATGTCTTTCAATATCCGTGGAGTGAACAGCATCAATGAAGGTGCCCCGCTTGTATTAGTTGACAATGTAGAGATGGACATAAATATGCTGGATCCTAATGATATTGAATCTATCTCTGTATTAAAAGATGCCGCATCTTCGGCTATTTACGGTGCACGCGCTGCATTCGGAGTTATCCTAGTTACCACTAAAAAGGGAATGAAAGACACTCGCTTCTCTATCAACTACTCTAATAACTTCTCATTCAGTAAGCCCAGTAATTTACCCCATAAAGCAACTCCGTTACAAACAGTACAAGCTTATAAAGATATGGGAACAGTATCATATCAGACAGGACAAAATGTAGATACCTGGTTAGAGTTATTGAAAGAATATAATACTAATTCAAGCAATTATCCTGACGGTTATGCCGTTGTAGACGGACTTCGATACAGTTTACAAGAAACAGATCTCTTAAACGACATGATGGAAACAGGTTTTCAACAAACACATAACATTTCTGTTGGAGGAGGTAATAAATCAATATCTTACAGAATGTCAGCCGGTATGGTGAATCAAAATGGAATTCTTGTTACAGACAAAGACTCATACAAACGTTATAATATATCATCTTACATCCGCTCCGACATTCATTCCTGGATTACTCCGGAGTTAGACATCAAATATGCGAATTCACATTCAGAACTTCCCTATACTTCAGCTTCTTATGGTATTTGGGGAGCAGCAGTAGCCTTTCCATCTTATTTTCCATTAGGCAATATGGAACTGGATGGTGAAATCTTGCCTATCAATACTCCTCATAATTTCATCAATCTGTCAGCACCTAAAGAAAATGACAGAAACGATTTACGCATCTTTGGCAAGCTGACTATTACTCCGTTCAAAGATCTGAAAATAATCGGTGAATATACATTTAATAGAAAGACTAGAGAAATCACAACTTTCGATAAGAAATTTGCTTATGCTCACGGAGCTAACTTCCGCAAAGAACAGTCTGTTTCAAATTCGAAATATGAAATAGAAAATCGGGCAACCAATTATAATGCTTTTAATGTATATGCCAATTACAACAAAACATTAGGCAAACATGACATTGGAATTATGGCTGGTTTCAATCAGGAAAGCAATTCCTATAAGATGATGAAAGCGTCACGCACAGATATGATTAACGAAGATTTACCCTCATTATCACAAGCTACAGGAGATTATAAAAACAGTGATGAATTTGAAGAATACCATGTCAGAGGATTATTCTATAGGATAAATTACTCTTATGCCGGTAAATATTTACTCGAAACAAACGGGCGTTATGATGGTTCTTCGAAATTCCCTAAAGAAAATCGTTTCGGCTTCTTTCCTTCTGTTTCCGTAGGCTGGCGTGTCAGTGAAGAGCAATTTATGGAATGGAGTAAAGTTTTTCTTTCTAACTTAAAATTGAGAGGTTCTTATGGTAATATCGGTAATCAAAGTATAGAACCTTATGCTTTTATTCCTGGCATGGATTCTCCATTGGCTAATTGGGTTGTAAACGGACAAGCTACTACAACATTGGCTCCTCCAGCCCTAGTCAGCAATAGTTTCACTTGGGAAAAAGTTAGTACCTTGGATTTCGGATTTGACCTAGGACTGTTTAATAACCGCCTAAATGTTGTATTTGATTGGTACCAACGGGATACAAAAGGAATGTTGGCTCCAGGTATGGAACTTCCAGGAGTATTGGGTGCCAAAGCCCCATTACAAAACTCTGCCGACTTACGCGCCAAAGGTTGGGAAATATCCTTGGATTGGAATGACCGTATCGGCAATGTGCAATATTATTTAGGTTTTAACCTATATGACTCGCGTACGAAAATCACAAAATACGACAATGAGGTAGGCTTACTAGGAAAAGATTCGGATGACAATCTGATTTACCGGAAAGGAATGGAATTAGGTGAAATATGGGGGTATACTACAGACCGCTTATATACTACCGAAGATTTTGACAGTCAAGGAAAGTTAAAAAACAATATTCCCAAAGTGGAAGGTTATAATCCTAATCCGGGAGATATACTTTATGTGGATTTTGATGGGAATGGTATCATAAACAATGGTAAAAACACATCAAACGAACCAGGCGACACTCGTATTATCGGTAATGATACTCGCAGATATCAATACGGAATTCGTGGTGGTACAACATGGAAAGGTATTTCACTGTCATTTATTTTACAAGGAGTCGGCAAACGGGATCTTTGGCTCATGAACGAACTATTCTATCCACATTACGATGCTTACTCAACTTTGTTTGACTCTCAATTGAATTACTGGACTCCAGAACATACAAACAGTTATTTCCCACGTTTATATGAAAAGGCAGAAGGAAACACTAAAGCCAATCAAAAACCACAAACCCGTTTTTTGCAAAATGGAGCATATTTGAGCATACGCAATATCAGTTTATCATATACCTTCCCCATAAAACTGATCAAGCCGCTGGGTATTACTAACTTATCAGTATTTTTCAGTGGAGAGAACCTCTTTACATTTGATCATCTGCCCAAAGGGATAGATGCTGAACGTGTAGTAACAGACAATTTGGGACAACGTGGATTTACTTATCCTTATATGCGTCAATTCTCATTTGGTATTAATTTAAGTTTATAATAAAAGCTGACATTATGAAAAAATATATAGTAGCAGCAGGACTCTTCCTGTTGATGAACTCTTGTTTAAATAATGATTTTATGGAGGTATATCCTAAAGATCAACAAACGGAATTAACCTCTTTCCGATCATATGAAAACTTCAAGACTTACTCTTGGGGACTGTATAACGTCTTTTTCGGCTATGCATATAAAACAGGACAAACTGATGAAATCTTTAAAGGAGATTATGAAGCTGACAATATGATCAAGCATGTCTCAGGCAATGAAAGCCAATGGGCGTATCAAAAAGCTAAGGTACCTGCATCCTCTGATTCATGGGATTATGAATACATCCGCCGGGTAAATTTAATGTTGGACAATATAGACCAATCATCCATGAATGATGCAGAAAAAGCACACTGGAGAAGTGTTGGATATTTTTTTCGCGCTTATAAATATTTTAAAATGTTGTCTCTATATGGAGACTGTCTCTTATACACATCTCCGAGCCCACGAGACC